>JAEEGI010000654.1_pt1 | contig 97713 bp, 85 predicted proteins | sample 8958751 | NCBI WGS metagenome assembly JAEEGI01 (sample SAMN16246545, study PRJNA631951) | gut metagenome | biome: gut microbiome; feature: rumen; material: KS-attached | host: Bos | place: Iran: Karaj | collected 2018-10 | reverse complement strand
AATGAATTGTTTGCCTGATTAATGTCGATTCTTTACCGTGCTGAGTAAAAAAAGAACGCCAAAGCGGAAAGCCTGTTACTTCCTGCTTCGGCGTCTTGTTTTTTTTCGGGACTTTTTTAACAGCCCCCTTTTTATTGATCGATCGGCAAATACGACGTCAGATGAACTGAGGTCAGCCGTGTTCTGCCGTCGGCAAGTCAAACAGGTATTGCCCGCCTTCAGATCAGTCTTACCGTTCCGGGGAGTTCCTCGACGCGCATGATCTTGACGTGTTCGTAGGTCTCTGAGCTCGAGTTGGGGGAGTGGAAGACCATCCTCAGGATGCCGTCGCGGCCGTAGAACATCATCGCGTGACCTCCGTCGTACCTGTAGTCCGGGCGGAGACCGATGCTGTAGATCTCCTTTTTTTCATGCGTCCAGGGCCCGGTGATCTTTCCCGATTCAGAGTGCGAAACGCCGATCGCGTAGCCGCAGCGGTAGTGATCCGGGATGAAGTTCGACCAGGTCATTATCATCGCTCCGGCGTCGGTGACGCCGATGAAGGGGCCGTCGGTCACGCCCTGTCCGGTCCAGTCGGGCTCGTTCGCGAAGAAGAGATCGACCGGCTCGGATACCAGACGCGACAGATCGTCCGACAGCTTTGCCGTCGCCATCGCGCCGATATGATCGGGCATGCAGGTCCACTCGTGGACGAAGACGAGCCAGGGCTGACCTTCTCCGTCGACGTAGAGCGTCCCGTCGATGCTGTCGCGGTCGAGAGGCGAGAGGCTTTTCCCGGAGATGTTCTCGAAGGGCCCGAGGGGCGATGCCGACCGGTAGGCGGATATCGTCCGGTGGCCGACGTTTCCGTTGTAGACCGACGTGAAAATATAGTAGTTCCCCTTGTAGTAATGGCACTCGGGCGCCCAGAAGAAATCCTTCGTGCCGGGGTGGTCCTCCGGCTTTTCATATACCAAAAAAGGTTCAGACCAGTTCTCAAGATCAAGGCTGACGAGGGCCTCGACGCCCCTCTTTCCGGCCGACCGGTAGAGGTAGTATGCGTTTTCGGTGGGAAGAATGAAGGGATCGCGGCATCTGATCCCCTCAGACAGCCTGTTGGGGAAGCTCTTTATCTCGGGGAGCGGGCACCCGGGGACATTCATGTTCGATATCTTCATGTCGTTCTCCTCATTGTTTCGCTTTTCCGAAAACGGCGATCTCGCGCGTGTTGATCTCCGAGAGGCCGGTGTTGTTGTCGCCGATCTCGCCGCCGCGGATGATGCCGATGCGGATGTATTTCCCGCTTATCCTTCCCATCGAGAAGGCGCAGAAGACTGTCGCCGTGTTGTTGTTCCAGGGGTCGGGATGCGAACTCGTGCTCAGACTCGTGAGCGTTGTCCCGGCGACGTCGTAGCAGGCGCTCTCGACCTTCGTCCAGTCGGTCCCGTTGTCGCTCACGTATACGTCCTGCGCCTGCGCGAATCCGCGAGTCGTGCCCGAAAAGTATCCGATCGCCTCAAATTCGACGGTCTGTCCGAAATTCAGGGTGATCAGCGCGGTGTAGGGGCCGCCTTCGACCGTCTCGCCCTTCTCGTTGTATTTGTTCATGTCAAAGAACATCGCGGCCATGTAGGAGGTACCCCAGTGTCCGTTGACGAGGTTTCCCACCGACGTCCAGGTGCCGGCGGAGCTTGAGAAGTTGGTGCCCTTTTTGGTGGCGTCCATATACTCGATGCCTATGACCGACACGCCGTAGCCGATGTCGGCGATGTCCGCCTTCTGCTCGGCGGTGAGCCCGCCCCTGACCGAGCTGTAGGCGGTCGACGCGATCGCGTCGCGGTCGCCTCTGATCCCCGAGAAGGTCCCTGACTTCGACTTGTATGTCATCCAGCCGTCTCCGGTGTTCGCCTCGTCACGGTGTATGAGCGAGACGATCGGATCGGAGGGAAGGGAGGTCAGCTGGACCGTCTTTGAGGAGTCGACGAGTCCTGTGACCGGGGTATCCGACACCGGCGCGTGAACGCCGGCAGACGCAGTCGCGTAGGAGGGATCGACCTCCGCGCCGTTTTTCACTATGTAGGATGCGACAGATCTCAGCGCGGCCGCGTTCTCCGCCGTCATGGTCCCGTCGAAGGTCAGCTCCGCGGGATCGACGCCGAAGACCGTCCCGAAGATGGTCCAGGCGATGAGGTAGCTCCCCGCCGGCGAGGGATGCTTGAGGTCGGAGTTGTAGAGATCGATCGATCGGTTGTCCGCGAAGCTCTTCGTCATCGCGGCTCCGACGTATATCATGCCGACGCCCAGCTCGTCCGCGATCGCCCGGTAGGCGGCGCGGAGCTTCATCTCCATGTCGGCGGTCGATTTCCCGTATTTCGACAGGTCGGAATGTCCGGTCTTGTAGCCCCAGGTCGAGTAGAGCCAGAGCTCGCCTCCGTTTTTGTCGACGAGCTTCTTGAACTCGCGGCAGGAGTCGTAGAAGTCTCCCGGGTTGTTTATCGGGTTCGCGCTCTGCTCCTGGATCACGACGATGTCGTACTTTACCGATGAATTCAGCTTCTCAAGGACCTCGGCCCCGTAGGAGTCGGTCTTGTCGAGGAACTGCCGCAGATAGTATCCGCCCTTGTATACAGCAGACACCTTTACGCCGGTGTAGCCGGCTTTCCTCGCGATCATCGCGAAGATGCCGTTCTCCTTGTTCATGTCGTTGTAATAGCTGAAGCTGTTGCCGATAAAGAGGACGTTGTATGTCGAGCTCCTGTCTCTGGGCTCGAGCTCCTTCGCCGCGGTCTCCGCCGTCGTTTCCTCCGCGGTTTCCGCCTGCGTTCCGGCCTGCGTTCCGGCGGACGTGTCCGCCGGCGCCGCCGAGCTCGCGCCCTCGCCGGCGGACGTCCCTCCGGCTTCGCCTCCCGGGCCTCCGCAGGCCGATATCAGCGGGAGCAGGAGGATCCCCGCGAGGAGAAGGCCGAAGGTTTTCTTTATCGCACTGTTCTGTTTCATTCTATCTTTCCTCTCTCTTTATACGGTATTGTTCCGGTTTATACGTTACTATTTCTGCGGACTTATATATTATCAGTGATCCGCGGGCAGTGCTCCGTCCGCAATGATACCACAGCGGAAGGTATTTGTCAACAGAAGAGGGAACTTTTTTGTTTCCGCGTGCGATTTTCTCAATATATGAGAGCCATTTGCTATATAATAGCAGACTTTTTTGAGATAGTGTAAAATACTAAGTGTAAATAGAAAAGGGTATTGAAAAAACTAAATACTGGATTTCTTAAACCTGATCCGAGAATACACTCTATAGAAATAACCCCGTATATTCTTGAAACGACACAGATAGAAGTGATTATCAACAAAAAATTTAAGCAACCGTATTATACATTGAGCAGGTCGTCCCGGCGGGCTTTCTGTGAGAGCTGCCTGTCCGGGAGATTGACTTTTGTCCCCGCCTGTGGTAAAATGATAAACAGGTAAAAGCGTGAATGACCCGGAGAGCCTCGCGGACAGCCGGAAAATCTACCTGTCAGGGCGGTTTTTCTACCTGTCGGCGCCGGGGTATTTACAAAATTTTGCGATGTGATATAATGATGCCGAAAACCGCGGAGGGAAAGCCGCGGAATGCCGGCGGAAAGGTACGGACAGCCAGATGAAGCTGAAGGTCGAGATCGACAGCGGCGCCGAAGAGGAAATAGTCATCAGGGTCCGCGAGCTCGACGGAAGGACCTCCGGGATGATCGATCAGATCAGCCGGATGATATCCGCGCCGGGAGAACTCGCGGTGTCCGACGGAGAGCGCGACGTCTTCGTGAGGATCTCCGACTGCCTCTATTTCGACACCTGCGACGGCCGCGTCGCGGTACATACCGCCGACGGAGACTATTTCAGCCAGCTGCGACTCTTCGAGCTCGCGGAGATACTTCCCAAATTCTTCGTAAGGGCGTCGAAGGCGAGCATAGTCAACACGGCAAAGATCTCAAGCATCTCGAGATCGCTCACCGGGGTCGCCGAGGTCGGGTTCTTCGGAACGCGGAAAACGGCGCCGGTATCCAGGATGTATTATCACAGCGTAAAAGATATTATTGAAGAAACGAGGCTCGCAAAATGAAAAAAATCGTAAAGAACATGATCTTCTGGGGAGTTGCCTTCCTTGTGACCGCCGTCCTGCTCATCCTCCTCGGACTCAACGTCATAGAGACGACTTCTCTCGGGGTGACGCCGGTCGGTATTGTGCTGTCGGCAGTCTGTCTCGTCTGCATTGTATGGGAGCTCTCCTACGGAAGGGCCTACGCGCTCCCGCTCCTTCTCGCTGTCATCTTCCTCTGCTGGGAGGGAGGTATCGCAAAGGCGTTTTCGATTGGTGTTGACGGCAACATCATCGACAACTGGATCGTCATCGTCGCCGCGATCCTCGTGACCGCAGGCGTCGCGCTCATCGTCAAGTCGGTCAGAAAGAAGGACCGTCCCGGGACGGCCCCCGATCCCCGCTACGATTCCCGCAGGAGCTCGAGGAGCATCTCGATGTCAGAGCTCTACTTCGACGGAGCCTCTCTCGTAAACGGCGACGTCAGCGAGATGATAGGCAACGTCTCGATCTTCATCTCGAACAAGGAGAGATACCGCGGCGGCGGAAGCATCACGGTGAGGAACAACATCGGGGTCGTATCGCTCCACATCCCTGCCGAGTGGCAGGTGATCTCAGACGTCCGCAGCAATGTCGGTCCGGTCAGGATCCCCGATCACGAGACCGCCGAAGGCGCGGTCTCGATCACTCTCAGGATCACCGAGAACATCGGCCCGGTCGAGGTCATCTACGACTGAGGCGCCGGCGCATCACGGCAGAAAAAACAGTTTCAGGGGTGTCAGGGAACTCACTGTGCGAGTTGCCTGACGCCCCTGAACTCACCATTCCGGAGGCCTTCTGCCTGTTACCTTTCTGCCGAGGCGGTTGGCCCATTTTTCGGTGTAGAATTCGGTGTAATTTTTCCTTCTTCTTCTTTTGGTTCCAGGGCGTTGTCCGGTCGCCCGACCTTTCTCCTGCGGGCGGCCCGGTTTCCGCCTCCGGCGGCGCCGCGAGCGGAAGACGCCCGCCCAGATCAGGGATGGAAGTCCGATGAGAGGGAGGTAGAGCGGGCCCAGCAGGACCGACTGCACCGAATGGCCGTATTCATGAATGACGAGCGGATCATCCGGGCCGTCCGCGCAGCTGCCGAGGAAGATGAACACTCCCAGCGACATGCAGCCCTCGAACCGCCAGGGTGTGACGACAGACAGCCGGAAGATCGACGGACGTCTTCTTTCGAAGACAACGAGAAAGAGAAAAATGAGGAGGCCGGCGGCGTTCTGGACGATGCCCCAGGTGAACTGGAGCAGAAACCAGATCGAACTTTTCAAACACCTGATCATCCTGCATCACCCCCCATTCTTCCCGGTTTTCCCCGCGCACCTAATGGATACTCCGTCGCGTAACGGTATAAGTATATCACGCGAGGGCGATGCCCGCAACACTTTTTTGACCGGCGATCCGAAAAAAACGCTCAAAGCAGGGAACTGCGACAGGCGCGTCGCCGGCGGAACGCGGATTTTTTGTCATTATTCCGATAATACATTGACAAAAAAACAGAGATATGTTATAATATAAAATGACATTTGTGGAGGACGTCGCCTGAGTGCCGCAACACCCGTACGAATGTCAAACTGTCTGACGGAGGAAAAAATGGGATATATGAATGTCAGGGAGGCCTCGGAAAGATGGGGGCTTGCCGAGCGGAGAATCACCGCGTTGTGCCGGGACGGAAGGATCGCAGGAGCCGGCAAGAAGGGAAAGACCTGGGAGATACCCGACGACGCCCCGAAGCCGCTTGACGGAAGGACTTCGGAATACGCCGAGGCGGTAAAGACCGCCGCCATCGCGGAGGCTTCGGGCGGAGTCAGATACAACAGCGGAGACGCGTATCTCACCGCCGTCGCCGCTTTCAGGGAGACATATCTCAAGGAGCCCTTTTTCACCGCCTTCACGCCCTACAGGATCTGCCCGATAGGCGCGCATTCCGACCATAATCTGGGAAAGATAACCGGCTTCGCCATAGACAAGGGGATACACATCGCCTACGGGCCGAAATACAACGGGATCATAGAACTTCGCAGTCTGCAGTTTCCGAAACGCGCCCAGTGGCATGTCGCCGGGACGCCCGACAGGAAGCAGGACGACTGGGCGGATCATCTGAGAGGGGCGACGATAGCGCTCAACTCGAGGTATCCGCTGAGAGTAGGCCTCTGCGCCGTCATTGACGGAGAACTGCCGATCGGCGGCCTTTCTTCATCTGCCGCGGTGATCATCACATATCTGTCCGCGCTTTCAAGGCTCAACGGGATAACCCTTGAGGCCTCCGAGCTCATAAACATCGCTCTCGAGGCCGAAAACTCCTACGTGGGAGTGTCCTGCGGAAGACTCGACCAGTCCTGCGAGGTGTACTGCAGGAAAAACCATCTTCTGTATCTTGATACCCGCGACAACAGCTACGAGCTCATTCCGAAGCATCCGTCGATGAAAAAGTTCGCGGTAGCCGTCTTTTTCAGCGGGCTTGAGCGCTCTCTCGCCGGAAGCAAGTTCAACATGCGGGTCGACGAGCTCAGATCGGCGGCGTACGCCATCAAGGCCTTCGCGGGAATGGATTACGGCAAATTCACAGAGACGAATCTGCGCGACGTGCCCTACGACCTGTATCTGAAGTACCGCGACAGGCTTCCCGAAAACTGGAGGAAGAGAGCTGAGCACTGGTATTCCGAGTTCTTCAGGGTAGAGGCGGGAGCCGAGGCCTGGAGACGCGGGGACATCGAGGAGTTCGGAAGGCTGTCCTTCGAGAGCGGGCGCTCGTCGATAGACAACTGGGAGACCGGATCGCCCGAGCTGATAAAGCTCTACGAGATAATGACAAGGACCGACGGGATCTGGGGCGGACGGTTCAGCGGAGCCGGCTTCAAGGGCTGCTGCATGGCGCTGATCGATCCCGCCTTCCGCGACAGCATCCTGAAGAAGGTCGAGAAGGAGTATCTCGAGGCCTTCCCCGGCCTTCGCGGAAGATACAGCGCGCATATCTGCAAAACCGCCGACGGAGTCAGGATCTGAACCGCGTCGGAAGAGGAGGGATCATCGATGAAATGTGTGATTCTCGCGGCCGGATACGCCACCAGGCTCTATCCGCTGACCGAAAACTATCCCAAGCCGCTGCTGAAAGTCGGCGAAAAAACTATACTTGACTGGCTGATCGGCGACCTGCGCGGGAGCGGAAAGATCGACCGCTTTTACGTCGTCTCAAACGCAAAGTTTTTCGGGATATTTGAAAAGTGGGCAGCCTGCATGCCTGACGTGACCGTCATCGACGACGGCACCTTCACCAACGAGACCAGACTCGGAGCCGTGAGGGACGTCATGCTTGCGATAGAGAAGGAGAAGATCCGCGACGACATACTGGTCGCCGCGGGAGACAACGTCCTTGATTTCAGCCTTTCCCGCTTCATCACCTTCTTCGAAGAGAAGGGGACGGTCTGCCTCATGCGCTACCGCGAGCCCTCCCGGGAAAGGCTTAAGAAGTGCGGAGTCATGACAGTGGGAGAGGACGGACGGGTGATCAGGATGGTAGAAAAACCGTCGGAACCCGAGTCTGACTGGTGCTGTCCTCCCTTCTACATCTACCGGGCGGAAGACCTTGCCCTGATCGGGAAGGCGGTGGAGAAGGGCTGCGGGACAGACGCCCCCGGGTCGCTGGCCGCCTGGTTCTGCTCCGAAACGGAGGTATTCTCGATGGAGATGCCCGGCAGCAGGTACGACATCGGAGACACCGAAAGCTACGCGAGAGTCTGCGCCGAATATAAGGGAATACGGAAATAAGTCGGTCGTCGCCGGAGCATCTGTCCGGCGGAAAGGAATGAAATAATGCTGGACGTTAACGTTGAGCTTGCGGGGAAGACGGTCCTCGTCACCGGAAGCGCCGGATTTATCGGATCGGGACTTGTGAGATGTCTTCTGGAGAGCGGAGAGCAGGTGAATGTCGTCGGGATCGACAACATGAACGGATACTACGATGTGTCGCTGAAGGAATACAGGCTGAAGGAGCTGGCCTCGCTGGCGGCCGGATCACCGGGATGCTCCTACGAATTCATACGCGGCGACATCGCCGACAGGGAGACAGTCGAAGGGATATTCGAAAAATACCGTCCGTCGGTCGTCGTGAATCTCGCGGCGCAGGCGGGGGTCAGGTATTCCATCGATCACCCCGACGTATATATCGAATACAACGTGATCGGATTCTACAATATTCTGGAAGCCTGCCGCCGCTTCGGTGTAGAACATCTCGTCTACGCGTCGTCATCGTCGGTATACGGCGGAAACACTAAGATACCATTCTCGACCGACGACAGGACCGACAGTCCTGTATCTCTCTACGCGGCGACGAAGAAATGCAACGAACTGCTTGCCCACGCCTATTCCAAACTGTACGGCATACCGTCTACAGGACTCCGCTTCTTTACCGTCTACGGCCCTGCCGGACGTCCCGACATGGCATATTTCAGCTTTACCGAGAAGCTTCGCAGGGGAGAGAAGATAAAGATCTTCAACTACGGCAACTGCAGGCGCGACTTCACCTACGTCGACGACATAGTCGAGGGCATACGCAGAGTCATGCTCTCGGCGCCTGTCCTTGAAAAGGGCTCTGACGGACTGCCGGTGCCGCCCTACAGGGTGTACAACATCGGCAACAGCAGTCCGGAGAATCTGCTCGATTTCGTCAGGATCCTGGGCGAGGAGCTTACAGACGCAGGAGTCCTGCCCGAAGGATTCGACGTCGACGCGCACAGCGAACTTGTGCCGATGCAGCCGGGCGACGTTCCGGTGACATACGCCGACACCGATCCGCTCTTCCGCGATTTCGGGTTCAGGCCTTCCACCGATCTGAGGACCGGACTTCGCAGATTCGCTCGCTGGTACCGGGATTTTTATCTGAATTGACAGGATTTCAAAGGAGAAAACAACCGTCATGAATATTGCGATCGCAGGGACGGGCTATGTCGGTCTGTCCGCCGCCGTGCTGCTCGCCCAGCACAACAGAGTCACCGCCGTCGATATCATTCCCGAAAAGGTTGATATGCTCAACAGGAGGATCTCCCCGATATCCGATCCCGAGATCGAGGACTATCTCGCGAACAGGGAACTCGATCTGACCGCCACCCTCGACGGGGACTCAGCCTACCGCGATGCCGATTTCGTCATTGTGTCGACGCCTACGAACTACGACGAGAAGAAGAACTTTTTTGACACGTCGTCGGTCGAGAGCGTCATCGAGCAGGTCATCGGTGTCAATCCCGACGCCGTCATAGTCATAAAATCCACCGTTCCGGTGGGATATACCGAATCGGTCAGGGAAAAATACTGCTGCGACAACCTTCTTTTCAGCCCGGAGTTTCTCAGGGAGGGAAGAGCGCTTTACGACAATCTCTATCCGAGCAGGATCATCGTCGGAGTCCCCGTCAGGAACGCCAGACTGAGAAAGGCCGCGGTAAAATTCGCGTCGATGCTTACAGAGGGGGCCGTCAAGGAGAATATCGAGGTCAGGTATATGAATCCCACCGAAGCCGAGGCGGTAAAGCTCTTCGCCAACACCTACCTCGCTCTGCGCGTCGCTTTCTTCAACGAGCTCGATACCTACGCGGCTGTCAGAGATCTTGACACGAAGTCTGTCATCGAGGGCGTCTGCCTCGACCCGCGTATCGGCGATCACTACAACAATCCGTCTTTCGGATACGGCGGCTACTGCCTGCCGAAGGACACGAAGCAGCTGCTGGCAAACTACGCCGACGTTCCGCAGAACCTGATATCCGCTATCGTGTCGGCGAACTCGACGAGAAAGGATTTCATCGCCGACAGGATCATAGCCATGAACCCGAAGACCGTCGGCGTCTACCGGCTCACGATGAAGAGCGGGAGCGACAATTTCAGGCACAGTTCGATCCAGGGAGTGATGAAGCGCATCAAGGCCAAGGGGATCGAGGTCGTCGTTTACGAGCCCTCGATGAAGGAGGACAGCTTTTTCAACAGCCGTGTCATCAGGGATTTCGAGGAGTTCAAGCGGGTGTCCGACGTGATACTCTCAAACCGCATGACTCCGGAACTGGCCGACGTCGCGGACAGGGTCTTCACGAGGGACATATACCGCAGAGACTGATGCGCGTCTGACCCGCGGGTGGTACGCACAGGAGAGGGGCTGTCAAAAAAGTCCGACTTTTTTGACAGCCCCTTTGTCCGAGTACCGTCAAAACAGCCCGCTTAGTAAAATTATTATTGCATATTGATTTTTGATGTGTTATAATAATATACACTAAAAAAGAGTAGGGATACAGGCGTTAAGTGACGTCCGGACGGGGAGTTGCCGGATGTACGAAGCGAAAGCGCGGTCGGTATCCCGCATCCCGCTTGATATGGTTACGTTCAGACCGTCGGTTATCATCCTCTCCGGTCCCGCTTCCATATTCGGTACGGGCAAAGGAGGGGTTTTTATGTCAGGTTCCAAGGCCGTAAGACGGCTCTGCCTCACGGCGATGCTCATGTCGCTCAGCATCGTCATCGGTATCATCTGCAAGAACTGGCTGACCTGGAGCATCTACTACAGGGTCACCTTTGAAAACTTTCCGATCATCGTCGTCGGTTACTGCTTCGGGCCGCTCTGGGGCCTTGCCGCCGGAGTCGGAGCCGACATAATCAGCTGTCTCTGCTCGACGAATCCGATGGTCAATCCCGTCATCACGCTCGGAGCCGCTGCGGTCGGATCGCTGTCGGGACTCGTGCCGATGCTGATCGGACGGAAAAAAGCGACGGCTTCTTCCGAAGAGGCGTCCGCGGAGCGTAAAAGAGGGCTGAGACCGGCCTTCACTCTGGCGGTCGCCGTCGCGCTCGCGCATCTCATCGGGCAGTGGCTGATAAAATCGATCGGCAAGGTGACGATGCTCGGTATGCCGAAGATCGGGATGCTTATCGGTCTCGGGATAACGCTGGCCGTGGCTCCGGTCGAGTATTTCATCATCCGAGTCATTTTCAGAAACAGATCCGTTTCATCGGCTCTGAGAGAACTGTCAGACTATGAACTATACTGAAGCACTTGAATACATCGAACGCGGATTCTTCGGCGGCACGAGGCCGGGGCTCGAAAGGGTGTCGGAGCTCCTCGGGAAGCTGGGCGATCCGCAGGACGGCCTCCGTTTCATCCACGTGGCGGGAACGAACGGCAAGGGATCCTTCTGCGCAATGACCGATTCGGTCCTGCGCGAGGCCGGATATCACACCGGACTCTACACCTCGCCCTATATCGAGCGGTTCAACGAGAGGATCGTTATCGACGGTTCTCCGATATCCGACGAGGAACTCGCTGAGATCACCGACTACGTCCGTCCATTTGCCGATTCGATGGAGGACCCGCCCACCGAGTTCGAGCTCATCACGGCGATCGCCATGGTCTGCTTCGCGAGGCACCGGGTCGATCCCGTCGTTCTTGAGGTCGGCATGGGCGGGAGGCTCGACGCTACCAATATCATAAAAACGCCGGTGCTGTCGGTCATCACCGGCATTTCCCTTGACCATACCGCCATCCTCGGCCCGACCGAGGCGGCGATCGCACGCGAGAAGGCGGGCATAATAAAGCCGGGGGTGCCCGTCATCTGGGGCGGGAGCTCTCCCTCCGCCGGGAAGGTCATAAAAAAGGCCGCGGCCGAGAAGGGCGCGCCCCTCGTGAGAGTGCGCGACCGCAGGCTGACGGTGATCGAGACGAGCCTTGAGCGGACCGTCCTCAGATACGCCGGAGTCACCGCAGAGCTTTCGCTGCTCGGGAGCTATCAGCCCCGAAACGCGGCCAACGTCATCCGCGCCGTCGGAGAGCTTCGCAGGGCGGGGTTCGGTATCTCCGACGCGCAGCTCCTCGTCGGCCTTAAGAAGGCAAGGTGGAAGGCGAGATTCGAGAAGCTCTCTGACGATCCGCTCATCATCAGCGACGGCTCCCACAATCCCGAGGGCATCGCTGCCGCGGTGCAGGGAATAAAGAGCTGCCTCGGAGGACGCAAGGTCATCCTCATGACCGGAGTGATGAAGGACAAGGACTACCCGGCGATGGCTGCCGATCTTTCGGAGGTCGCGGACAGAGTCTTCACCCTTGCTCCTTCCGATACGCCGAGGGCGCTCGATCCGGGACTTTATGCCGCGGAGTTCGAAAGGCTGGGCATTCCGGCCGAAGGCTCCGGCTCGGTTTATGAGGCCGCCGGAAAGGCCGTTGAGGCCTCCGGGAGGACCGGACTTCCCATAGTCTCTCTCGGTTCGCTCTACATCTACCGTGAGGTCCGCGCCGCGTTTGAAAAACTGCTTCCCGGGAAACTGAACGGCGAATAAGGCGTCGGGGCCCCGGAAAAACCTGAAAGGATGCTTCCCGGACATCCCGGAATTTCTCCGGTCTCTTCAAAAACATACAGAAAGGGTTAAGGCTCAAGACATGAAAAACGCATCATCCCAAATTCTGAGACGCGTTGCTCCCGCGCTGCTCGCCCTCGTCATGCTGCTTTCCGCGATCCTCGCTTCCTGCGGGGATACCGGCGCGAATAAGGGCGACGACACCTCCGCCCCCGCTCAGTCAGGCGGAACTGCCGAGGCAACTGCCGATGTTGAGACTGAAGTCTACGACGATATACCCGAGGGGACCGAATTCGGAGGAGCCGCGGTCAGCTTCCTCTACTGGTCTGATGCCGAGAACCAGGAGTATTTTGCCGAGTCTGAGACGGGAGAGCTCGTCTCGGACGCGATCTTCACCAGAAACATCAGGGTCTGTGACAGACTGAAGATCGAATTTGATTTCGTTCCGGTAAAGGGCAATTCCGGCCAGGCGGCCGCTTTTGCCGACTTTATGAAGAACAGCGTCAACGGCGGCGCCGGGGGCTACGACATAATATCCGCTCACAGCCGCAGCATCGGTCTTACGGCATACAACGGTCTCGTGAGCGAGATCTCCGCCTGTCCGGTCATCAACCTTTCCAAGCCCTGGTGGCCCGAGTCTCTGGTAAGCAGATCCTCGATAGGCGGGAAGACCTATTTCGTGTCGGGCGACATCTCCACCAATCTGCTCTATATGATGTACGTCGTCTTCTACAACAAGGATCTGGCGTCGGATCTGCATATCGAGGATCCCTACGGCAGCTTTGCCGACGGGACATGGACGATCGGGAAGCTCGCCGAACTGACGAAGAATGTCTATACCGACGCCGACGGCGACTCGACGGTCTCCTCGGGCGACCGCTTCGGCATCTGCGACAAGCTGCTGCACTGCGACGCCTTCCTCTTCGGCAGCGGCATCAGCGCGATCGACAATTCGAAGGGCAAGCTTGAGCTCTCGGCCGACTTCTCGGGAGAAAAGATGAACATCCTCGTCGAAAAGATGCAGGGGCTCTTCTCAAACGGATCTAACCGGATCGCCGACGACTACAAGACGGTGTTTTCGGTCGGCGGATCGCTCTTCGTCTGTGACAGAGCGGATATCGCCGTCAGCGATCTCAGGGAGAAGACTTTCGAGATGGGAGTCCTCCCGGTGCCCAAATTCGACGAAAACCAGGAGCGCTATCTGACCGCGGTCGGCAACCCCTTCTCGCTCTACGCGATCCCGCTCAACGCCGCGGAGAAGGAGATGTCGGCGACTGTCATCGAGGCGCTCGCCTCAGAGAGCTACCGGACGCTCACCCCGGCGGTCTTTGAGCTGACCATGAAGACGAAATACGCCGAGGGCGGCCGCGACGCCGTCGTCTACGACACCGTCCGCGAGGGCTGCGTCTTCGATCTCTCCAGGATATTCTGGAAGGTCTTCAGCTCGAACACCGCTCCCGATACCATGTTTGAAAACGCCATCGGCGGCACCGCCTCCTGGTCTTCCACCTTCGGAAGCAGCAAAAAGGTGGTCGGGAACACGATTAAGAGCATAAACAAGGCCTTCGGGCTGGAATGACCTGTAGTTCGACGTTCTTTCAGGCCCGTCAAACCAAAGCTCCGGGAGCGCTGTCTGGAAGCTCACGTTCGTTCAACGTCGTCTCGGAGAATCCCGACGCGCAGGCCGCTGAGCTAACAAACGTCGGCAGCTTTGAAAAGTGCTGGAAAAACGTCGACGGAAAATGGTGGCTCTATAAGACCGCCTCTCATAACGAAGCCTTTTCGGAGGTGTTTATTTCCAGGCTTTGCTCGGAGCTGGGCATTCGGTGCGCCGATTATGAACCGGCGGGTACAGGTCTTGTAAAAACGCTCGACTTTACCGAAGGAAAAACAAATTTTGAACCGGCGCTGACCTTTATGGGAGATAACGAGGACTGCGGGGATGTTATCGCGGAACTGAAAAAGCGCTGCGGCTGACCGGAATGAAAGTCCGTACGGGCGCCGTTTCGCGGTATCTGCTTGACAGATACGCGATCATCACGGGGTGTTAGCTGACAGCAGGAACATAACTGAGAAAGGACTCGCACAGTTGGGATCATTGAGATCCACGACATGTACGAGTCCTTTTTTTGTCCGGCTTTTTACACTATCTCTATCAGATCCTTCGGCGACTGTGTGAAATCGTAGAAGCCGTCCTCGGTTATCGCGATCATGTCCTCGATCCGGCAGCCGTACTTCCCGGGGAGGTAGATGCCCGGCTCGTCGGTGACGACGTGTCCCGGCTGCAGCACCGCCGACATCGCCGCCCTGGGCGAGAGGGAGGGCGCCTCGTGGATGTACATCCCCACGCCGTGGCCGAGGCCGTGGCCGAAGCGTCCGGCGTAGCCGGCGTCGTCGATGATCTTCGAGGCGATCATATGCATCTTCCTGCAGCCTTTTTTCGGGCCGATCTGATCCAGCACGGCGAGCTGCGCCGCGAGGACGGTTCCGTACACCTTCTTTATCTCCGCGTCGGCCTTTCCGATGACGACCGTCCTAGTCATGTCGGAGCAGTAGCCGTCGACCGCCGCGCCGAAGTCCATCGTGAGGAAGCCCTTCTCGAGCTTGACGTCGCGCGGGACCCCGTGGGGCATCGACGACGCGGTCCCCGACACCGCTATGGTGTCGAAGGCGGCACGCTCTGCGCCGTGGGCTCTCATGAAGAACTCGATCTCAAGCGCGACCTCGCGCTCGGTCCTGTCGGGCGTCAGCCATTCGACGATATGCGAGAAGGCCATGTCGGTGATCGCCTGAGCGCGCTTCATAGTCTCGATCTCGCCGGCGTCCTTGAACTCGCGCAGTCTGTCGAGGAGCGCCGACGCGCCGGGGACGACCTCCATGTCCGCAAAGGCGGCGGCGAATCTGTCCCGTCCCGCCATCGAAAGCGTCGCCTCCTCGAGCGCGATCTTCTTAGCGCCCGAGCTTTTCAGGATGTCGAATGCGCAGGAATTCATCTTTCCGCCCTCGGGCATGAGTATCTCGAACTCCTTCGCGGCGGGCGAGGCGTTTGCCGCCTCGATGTATCTGAAGTCGGTGATCAGCGCGGCGCGGTCGGCGGTAACGACGGCGAGGCCGTCCTGATAGCTGAATCCGGTCAGCCAGCGCTGGTTGATCTCGGACGAAACGACAACGGCGTCGAAATCCGACGCGGCGAGCGATTTCCGGGTCCTTTCAAGATGGGTCATTTTTTTATTCCTTTCGGCAAACGTTTATTTTTCAAGCAGCGAGAGATACTCTTTCTTCATCGTCAGCGCGTCCTTCGCCTGGGTGCCGGCAGACTCGCAGATGATCTTCGGCCGGAGGCCGTCGCGGACGATTACCTCGGCGAGCGGCCCGAAATCAGGGCCCCAGCCCTCGGTGTCGCCCTCGAAGGTGACGTGGCGCTTTTCGCCGGCGGAGGTGTACTCGATATGTGAAAAATGGCAGTGGAGCTCTTCGGCGTACCGGGCTCCGAGGGCGTCGGCGATCGATCCGAAGACCCGGGCGTAGGCTCCGGCGTCTGGGAAGGCCCCGCCGCAGGCGCGGGCGTTGAGGTGGCCGAAATCGACGACGGGGCAGAAGACGGGATCGATCCGGCAGAGCTCGATGACCTCCTCCAGGGTACCGAGCTGGTTCTGCTTGCCCATCGTTTCAAGGCCGAGCTTCACTCCTCCGGTATCCACCTGCTCAAGCGTCTGTCTGAGTGTGTCGGCGGCGAGCGCCATCGCCTCTTCGCGGGAGATCTTGGCCGCGCTTCCGGTGTGGATGACGATTTTGTCGGCTCCGAGCAGCTTGGCGGCGTGCACCGACTGTGATATGTACCCGATGCTCTTCAGCCTCTTTTCGGGCTCGACTCCCGAGAGGGATATGAAATAGGGCGTGTGATAGGACATCGAAATGCCGCATCTTGCCGCCTCTGCGCCGATCTCGGACAGCGCTCTGTCCGACGCGTGCAGTCCGTTGCCGGCCTGGTATTCGTAGGCGTCAAGCCCGTATTCCGAGAGCCAGGCCGGCGCCTCAAGGGTGCTTTTGTGCCCCGCTTCCTTGAAATCGTCCGACGCTCCCGCCGGCCCGAAGAGGGCGGTATGTCTTCTGCTTTCACCGCTCATTTTCCTCACCGCCTTTTTCCTTAAGTCTGAAATATCTCCGCATCAGCGGCCTCTCGAGAGCTCTCTTGAATCTGAAAAAGAGAGTTTTTTTGTCTCTGATCGGCGGGAGCTTAATCGCCCGCAGCCCCGCCCTGTGCGCCATGACGACGTCGGTGAAGATCTGGTCTCCAAGGCAGAGAGTTTTCTCCGGCTTCGAAGCCATTGCCGCCATCGCAGCACTTACGCACCTCACCGAAGGCTTTCCGCTGTCTGGGAAGGCCGGCAGGCCGAGCTTCCGGTTGAAGAGCTCCACCCGCTCCGGCGTGTTGTTCGACACCAGCGCCGATCTTATCCCTGCCGCGCGCAGGGACTCGAACCAGTCTATGATCGGGTCGTCGGGCTCGGGCTGCTCGTAGGGGGCGAGGGTGTTGTCGATGTCGATGATGAGCGCCGCGCAGCCGACAGAGAGGAGAAACTCCGGAGTAACGTCGGAGTATTTTTCAAAATCGTAGTCGGGAAGAAAAAAGCCGTATCTGTATTTTTTCAAACCTTTTCCGGGCCTCCTGACGTCATGATATCCGCCCGGCGGTTCCCCGGCGGAGATTCACAGTATATTATAATACCTGATCTGCGATTGCGCAACCTTTTTTTGACCGCGGAAGCTTTTTTGCCCGTTTCTGCCCCGGCAGGGGGGACTTCTGCCGTAAAAAGCACGGGGCTGACAGAAAAGGCATGTTTTTTTACAACTCCGGGATGAACAGTATGAAAGGATCGGCATTTCCGCGGAACCGGAGGCCGCTCTGCGGCAGATCACCGCAGATTGGGCGAAAAAAAGTTGAAATGACGTCTCCGATGTGATACAATATTATAGGACATTATAGGACGCGGGAGACCTGCCGCGCGAAAACGGGAAGGGGTAACGGGCAATGTGCAACATAGCCGGTTATGTCGGAGAGCGGGACGCCGCTCCGATACTCATCGGTATGATGAAAAGGGAAGAGGGCTTTGCCGGTGGATACTATACCGGTATCGCCACGCTCTCGGGCGGAAGGCTGTATCACGCCAAACTCACCGGCGATACCGACCGTCTCCTTGCGCTGACCGGCGCGGCGGGTTTTCCCGGGCATATCGGGATAATGCACTCGCGGTCGAAGTCGGGCGGCGGCGACGCCTGGGCCCATCCCTTCATCGGAAGGGGCGGCAGGACGGCCTATATCGCGAACGGTTCGGCGGGCTGCTTCAGGAGCAGTCCCTCGCGCGAGGAGCAGACGAGAAGGTTGTCCGCTGCCGGAGTTGAGTTCAGCTCTGCCTGCCCCGAGAAGATCGGCGCCTATCCGACGCTCGCCGACGGATCGTCGGTCCACGTCAGCGAGACGATGTGCCATCTGATCACCGAAAAGGTCGAGGAGGGAGTGCCGCTGGCTGAGGCGATCGCTGCGGCATTTTCCGAAATGCCGTCAGAGATCATCGGACTCGCGCTCTCGTCAGGCGAGCCCGACCGCATCGGCTGGGGCAGGGTAAACGCGCCGGGATGCGTCGGATTCGCCTCTCACGGGGCGTATATCGCGACGACGTCGGCGGCTTTTCCCGACGACGTCGAAAGGATCGAATATCTTCCGGAGATGTCGGCCGGGAGCGTCACGGCCGGCGGGATGACCTCCTTCCCGATCGATCCTCCCCTCTGCCGTATCGCCCCGGATCTTATAGGGTCTGAGAAGATCGCGCGCAGGATCGAGGCCGCGGTCGCGTTAAGGCCGATGAGGATCTCCGAGCTGTCCCGCGCCGTCGCGGATCTCTTTGAGCCTGCCGACTGCGCTCCGGTCAGGGCCGCCGTCTATCCGGCGGTCGCGAAGCTGCTCGCCGCGGGTAAGGTGAAGGTCGTGAGGACCGAGGTCCCGGGAGCCGCCGAAGGGATAACGGCGCCGGCCTTCAGGATCGCCGCCGCGCGCTCCGCGACTTGAAAAAACAGAAAATTATTATTTTTGAAAGGATCATAAAAAAGGATCATGGAAGTAAAAGAACGCAAGGACATCCCGGAGGAGTTTACCTGGGATTTCACACCCATCTATAAGGACGACGCGGAATGGGAGGCCGCCTATACGAAGGCGGAAAAGCTGGTCTCGGCGCTGCCTTCCCTCGCCGGCGGACTCTGCAGATCGGTCGCTACGCTGAAAAAGGGACTTGACGCCTTCATGGCCGCCGCCGAGGCGGTCGAAAGAGTCTTTCTCTACACGATGCTGAAAAAGAACACCGACAACGGGAACAGCCTCTATCAGACGATGAACGGACGCGCGCTGAATCTCTACGTGAAATTCTCCACCGTTTCCTCCTTCGTCAATCCCGAGATTCTCGCCGCCGACGAAAAGAAATTCGCCGCCTTCATGTCGGCGCCCGAGCTTGCCGGGTACCGCCATATGCTCGACGACATCGGCCGCGGACGCAGCCACACGAAGGACGCCGAGACCGAGAAGATCCTCGCCATGATGCAGGATCCGGCTTCGGCGGTGTCGAACGCCTTTGACATGTTCGAGGCCGTCGACATCGATTTTCCGACGATAAACGCCGGCGGAGAGAAGGTCAAGCTCTCAAACGGCATTTTCGGAGTGCTCAGGGAGAGCCCCGACCGCGAGGTCAGGCGCCGCGCCTTCGCCGGGATCTTCGGCGAGTTCTACAAATACCGCAACACGATCGCCGCGCTCTACACCGGCAACGTCAAGAACGACAACTTCATATCGAAGGTGAGAAACTACTCCTCCGCCTGCGAGATGGCGCTCTTTGCAGACAACGCCGTAACCGAGGTCTACGACAGCCTGGTCGGCGCTATTCACGGCGCGCTGCCGATAATGGCACGCTATCTCGATCTCAGACGCCGCGCGCTCGGACTGAAGAGGCTCCATATGTACGACCTCTATGTTCCGATCGTGAAGGACGTCGAGATGAACGTGACCTACGACGAGGCGAAGAAGCTGGTCAAAAAAGCGCTGAAGCCCCTCGGAAAAGAGTACGGCAAGCTGCTCGACCGCGCCTTCAGCGAGAGATGGATCGACGTCTACGAAAACAAGGGCAAGACCACCGGCGCATATTCCTGCGGCGTCTTTGGCGCGCATCCCTATGTCCTGCTCAACTATACCGGAACTCTTGACGACGTCTTCACGCTCGCCCACGAGCTCGGCCACTGCATGCATTCATATTTCTCAAACAGAGACAACGACTACGCGAACCACGACTACGCGATCATGGTTGCCGAGGTCGCATCTACCGTCAACGAGGTCCTTCTCACCAGATATCTGCTTTCTGTCGAGACCGATCCCGGCCGCCGTGCCTATATCCTCAATCACTTCCTCGAGGGCTTCAGGACCACCGTCTTCCGTCAGACGCTCTTCGCGGAGTTCGAGCGCAAGGCCCACGAGCTCGACGCATCCGGCGTTCCGCTCACCGCAGACCTGCTCAGCTCGGTCTTCCGCAAGCTCAATCTGCTCTACTACAGAGGAGTCGCGGTCGAATCCACCCAGGACATCGAGTGGGCGAGGATCCCGCACTTCTACAACGCCTTCTATGTGTATAAATACGCCACCGGCTTCTGCTCGGCGGTCACTATCGCCGGGAAGATCCTCGACGAAGGAGGCGCGGCGAACTATCTGAAGTTCCTGTCGACAGGCGGTTCCGACTATCCGATCGAGGAGCTGAAGATCGCCGGAGTCGATCTTACGAAACCCGACGCGGTCGCATCGGCGATGAAGGAATTCGACCGCTGCGTGACCGAGCTCGACGCCCTGATCGGCCGCGCGGAATAGGATCCCGCGGCGGACAGTCGATGAAGAGAGAGCGCGCGCGCAAGAGAGAGAAAGAGAGAGAGAGAGAGGAATGCCGGATGAGACAGAAAACGGTTGAGGAGATACTCTCCGAGAAGATCATCATGATCGTCCGCGGCTACCGGGGCGACACGCTGATGTCGCTGCTTGAGGCCGCTTACGACGGCGGCATCAGATTTGCCGAGATAACCTACGACGCGAAGGGCGAGCCCTCAGACGCGTTTACTGCGGGGCATATCGCCGACGCGGTCTCGCGCTTTGCCGGCCGGATGACCATCGGCGCCGGGACCGTCCTCGATCCGCGTCAGGTCTGGCTGACCGAGGAGGCGGGCGGCAGGTTCATCATCAGCCCGAACACCGATCCCGAGGTCATCAACGCGACCAGGGAGGCCGGGCTGGTCTCGATCCCCGGCGCTCTGACGCCCACCGAGGCCGCTCTCGCCGTTAAGTCGGGAGCCGATTTCGTCAAGCTCTTTCCGGCGGGACGGATGGGGCCGGGGTATCTGAGAGACCTTGCAGCGCCGCTTTCGCATATCAGATTCCTGGCGGTCGGCGGGATAAACGCCGGAAATCTCGCGGATTACGCCGCCGCCGGCGCCGTCGGATTCGGCATATCCGGGGGGATACTCGACAGACGCGCGATCGCGGCCGGGGACTACGGCAGGATAAAGGAGCTTGCCGCGGGTCTGACCGCCGCCGCGAAGGCGGCGTATGCCGGCTGACGGGCAGGTTTGAAAAAGGGTCCCGATGACCGGGACAGCCTCTCCGGCTCAGCCCGGAAGCGGTACCCCGCGTATCGAATTTCATGAGTGAAAGGCAAAGATAATGACTGTTAAGCACGACATCCACACGCATACTCTTTTTTCCTCCTGCTGCTACGATCCCGCCGCGACGGTCAGAGGCTTCATCGACCGCGCCGCCGAGCTCGGACACGAGATCCTGGGGATCTCCAACCACCTCTGGGACGAGAAGGTCCCGGGTGCCAGCGGCTGGTACAAGGGCCAGACGATCGACTACGGCTTCGAGGCGAAATACGCCATTCCTTCCGATACCCGCGGAGTGAAGGTGCTTTTCGGCACCGAGACCGAATACTGCGGCATGACCGACAACCTCGGCATGCTCGCGGAGACGGCCGCGAGATTCGACTACATACTCGTCCCTCACACGCACACACACATGAAGAATTTCGTCGTCGCCGAGAACCCCGACATCTCCGCCGAGCGCAAAAAGCTCGCGGCCGAGCTCGAGGGAGTCCTGCCCTGGATCACGAAGGATCTCGCGTCGAGGATGGCGGGAGTTCTGAGGCACAACGAGGTCAGGGACATGGTGAAGGGGCGCGACGGCGCCGTCGACGACGAGCGCTATATCGCAGATTTCTGCTTCTCCTCATTCGAGTCGCTGATGAAGAATCCCGAATTTGTAAAATGCGCCGCGGCCGTCCCGACCTTCGTCGCGCATCCCTTCTGGGCCTGCGGACAGACAAGGGACGAGGTGCATAAAATATTCGGGTTCATTCTTGCCGAAAAGGACAGGCTCTATGCCGATTTCTCGGCCTGTGCCGCGCTGGGAGTCGGACTTGACGTCAACATCGGGACATATATCGATCCCGAGAACGGCTACGCCGATGACGGGATGGTCGCCGTCATGAGGATCGCGAAGGAGGCCGGCTGCCGCTTCACCTTCGGTACCGACACCCACTCGGTGAAGGGACTCGACGAGATCCGCCGCGGTGACGCGATCGCGGACGCCATAGGGATCGGAAGAGACGATCTCGCGGAGATCGTCAGGTGAGCGGCAAAGGAGACCTGTCGGGCATCCGCTGGATCTTCTTCGACGTCGGATCGACTCTCGTTGACGAAAGCGAGCCGCACCGCACAAGGTTTTTCGAGATGCTTCCGGTGATCCGCGAACGCCTCGGCAGGGACGCGGACTTCGGCGAGTTTGAGGCTCTCCTTTACGAGGGCGGCAGCATCATGTTCAAGTCCCCCTTCGTATATGCAAGGAAGAAGATGCTCGTCGACGATCTCGCACCCAAATACGATCCCTGGCTCGAGACGGTATACCCCGAGGTGCCCGCAGCGCTCGGGCGTCTGGCCGGGAAGTACAGGCTTGGCGTCATCGCGAATCAGGTGGCGGGGCTTGAGGAGCGGCTGGAGGCGAGAGGCCTCATCGGCTATTTCGAGCCGGGAGTCGTGCTGGGATCGGTCGACGTCGGAATGAGAAAGCCGGATCCGGCGATCTTCCTCGAGGCTCTGAGAAGGGCGGGGTGCTCACCGGAAGAGGCGCTGATGGTCGGCGATCACGCGATCAACGACGTAAAGGCGGCGAAGGCGGTCGGGATGAAGACCGCGAGGCTCTACCGGCAGTATTACAAGGGATACGTCCCTGCGGACGGATCAGAGAAGGAGGATATAGCGATCGGCGATCTGACCGAACTCGCGGATATCCTGTGCGGACCCGAGCAGGAAGAGTAAAGGGCTGGGGACCGCGCAGGCAGAATTATAGAGGGGTTGTTAATGACTCTGGAAACGGGTCGTTCAACAGCCCCTTTTTTATTTTTCTCACAGTGTAAACAAACTGGAACAAATGTGAAGAATGTGAATAAAAATTTAACAAATTTTTAAATTTATTCTTGACGAAGATGAAAAAGCATGCTATAATCCTGCCAAAGAGTTAACCAATTGTTAAAAAAGCACGGGTAGAGGCCTGTCGCTGAAAAAATAAAGACAAGGAGAACAAAGGTGAAAGCATTCAATCTCGCCGCCGTCATTGAGACGTCGGCAAGAAAGCTGTCCCGTTTCTTCCGCCGGCTGTCCGGCGGAGACCGCGAGACTCTGCTCGGGGACGAAAGAGGCGAGGCGTATATCGGCGAAGCGGTCAAGATCCTGATCGCGGTCGTTATCGGCGCGCTTCTTCTGACCCTCATTTACTCGCTGATAAAGAACGAGGTCTTCACGGTGGTAAGCCAGAAGATCAGAGATCTTTTCAGCTACGACGGGACTCCGTAACGTCCCGGAAAGGCCGGCCGGAGGGCGGTCACGCCCTCCGCCGGCGGAAGAGCAGTATTTAAATCGGTATTTTATCATATGAAAAACAGAACAGTAATCGGAATTATCTGCATAGCGGCCTCCCTGATCATCGCCTTTGCCGTCCTCCCGGCGGTCTCGGGCAGAATGAACGGCACCGTCTCTGTCCTGCGTCTGCGCCGGGACGTCCCCGCGGGAAGCATTCTGACCCGGGATGATCTCGAGCAGATCAGCGTCGGGGCGCTGAATCTTCCGCAGGACGTCATCTCGGATCTCTCACGGGCGGTAGGAAAATACGCTGCGGGACAGCTGTTCGCCGGCGATCTGCTGACCGGTGCGAAGCTGAGGGACCGCGCCGACGGTGCTGCTGACAGGCTGTCGAGGCTTGAAGAAGGGGAAATGGCGGTGACGGTCGCGATCTCCTCCTTCGCTGCCGGCTTCTCGGGCCAGCTCAGCAACGGAGACCTGGTCAGGATATATGTCTCTGGAAGGGAAGGGACCTTCAGTCCGGAGGAGCTGTCATGCGTCAGGGTCATCACCACGGTGACGGGAGAAGCTGCGCTCAGAGACAGCGCCGGCGTGTCGGGACAGGACGGAATGAGCCTGCCCGCGTCGATCATGTTCGCCGTGAATCCCGAGCAGGCGGCAAAGCTCTTTGAATACTCCTCCTCGTCCTCTGTCTGCTGCGCCTTTCTCTGTCACGCGGATGACGAAAAAGCCGAGGGGTATCTTGCCGCTCAGCAGGAGTGGTTCGCGTCGCGCGACCGGTCAGAAGAGACCGGCGAGGGCGAGGAGCGGGATAATGCCGCAAGCGGCGTTATCGAAGACGCGGCCCGAATCATCGGGGGAGACCTTCCCGGCTACGGTCGGAGCGGCCAGGGTTCAGGAGAATGAAGCGGTGAGCCGGACAAAAAAAGAAAAAAAACCAGAAAAAGCAGCGGCACACGCGGCCGGCAGTAACAGAAAAGATAAGAAAGAGCATGCTCCCGATCCCGGCAGGGAGCGGCGTGTGCCGCTGAGGCGCATCTCGGTCTGGGGACCGCCCTGCAGCGGTAAAACGACGCTTGCGGTCGAGCTGGCAAAAGAGATATCCTCCGCACCGGATATCCAGGTGATCCTGCTCTTCGCCGACCGCTCGGTCCCCGTCCTTCCGGTGCTCTTTCCGCGCGCGGACGAGCGGGAGCTTCCGTCTCTCGGCGCCGCGCTGTCATCGATCGACATGGATGTCTCAGACGTCATGTCCTCCGCCGCCGTCTGCTCAGAGCGCTCCAATCTGCTCTTTCTGGGCTACGGGACAGGGGAAAACGCTTTCTCGTATCCCGAGATCGTGGAGGGAAGGGCAAAGGCTTTTCTTGACCTTCTGGGAAGTATCTGCGACTGCCTGATAATCGACTGTCCCTCTCTCTTTCAGGGGGATCCGCTCTCCTCCGCAGCGATGAAGAGCGCCGACGCCGTCGTCAGGATATATACTCCCGAGATGCGGTCCTTCTGCTTTTTTGAGTCGCAGTCTCCGATCACTGCCGACGGCGAATGGAGGACCGACAGACATGTCCGCGTCCTGAACTCTGTGTCGAGGGACATATTTTTTCCCGTTGAGGAATCGCGCAGGAACATGAAGGAATGCGCGGCCGAGCTGCCCTATTCGGGGCGGATAAAACAGTTCGCAAGCGACGGGAGGCTCCTGTCCTGCCGTCCCGAGCGGAAATACCGCGGCGCCATCAGGAAGCTTGCGCGTTTACTGACCGAATCGCCCGAATGAATCATCCGGCAGACTGGAGTTGAGCAAGATGATAAATCCCGCTACGTGCGGACCCGAATTCGAGGCCCTGCTGGGCAGAGTTCAGGAATATATTTCAAAAAACTGCGCGGGACTGCTCTCCGAGGGGATGTCCGCCGGAAAGCCTGAGGGAGGATCGGCCGAGCTTCTGCGCGCCTATGTCGACCAGTATCTGCGGCAAAACGGTTCGGTGATCGCGGGCGTGACACGGGCCGAACTCGTTTCAAGGATCTGCGGCGAGATGGCGGGTTACAGTATCCTGACCGACTATCTCTCCTCCGACGATCTTGAGGAGATAAACATAAACGGCTGGGACGACATAGCCCTGACGCTACGCGACGGAAGGATAATCAAGGCTCCCGAGCGTTTCTTTTCCCCCGGACACGCCGAGGATATCGTAAAGCGTCTTCTGAGGCACTCGGGCATGATCCTCGATTCGTCGATGCCGATGAGTCAGGGGCATCTGCCCGGCAACAACCGTATCACCGCGCTGAAACCGCCTCTGATCGATCCGGACAGGGGGGTGGCGGTGTCGATCAGGCTGCTTCACAACAGCGATATCGACATCCGGAGGATAGTATCGGGAGGAATGGCCTCGCCAGAGATGGCGGCCTTCCTCAGGATGCTCTGCAGGTTCGGGGTATCCTTCGTCATTGCCGGGGCGACTTCATCCGGGAAGACGACGCTGCTGAACGCGGTCCTGTCGGACATGCCCGACGGAAAGCGCATCTTTACCATTGAATCCGGCGCGAGAGAGCTGTCGCTGCTCAGAAGGGACGCCTCAGGCAGGGTGACTAACAACGTCGTTCACACCATCTCCCGGCCTTCCGACAACGAACGGCAGGACATAAAGCAGGAGGATCTGGTGGTCGCGTCTCTGAGATACGATCCCGACATCGTATGCGTCGGCGAGATGCGGGACGTCGAGGCCTATGCCGCGGTCGAGGCGGCGATGACGGGGCATACCGTCGTGTCGACAGTCCATTCGGGGGCGGGCGAGAGCGCGCACATGCGGATAGCGCTTCTCTGTCAGAAAAAGTTCCCGATCGAGTTTTCCACATCGATGCTGCAGGTATCAAAGGCCTTCCCCGTGGTCGTCTACTGCGGAAAGCAGGAGGAGGGAATGAGGAGGATCATCGATATCACCGAATGCGTCTCGGATTACTCCGACGGCAGCCGGAAATACCGGCGGCTCTTCGGATACGAGACGGGCTGGAACGGCGAAAAGGGACGGTTCGTAGTCGGCGAGCCGATCTCCGCGGGGCTGAAGAAGAGGCTGGCCGAGCACGGGGCCCCCGGCGGGATGCTGGCAAGATTCAACTTCGCCGACTGAAGGGAGCGGGGAAAAGATGGTATATCTGATCTGCGCCATAGCCTTCGCATTCGCGTCGGCGGGGATCATCCTGCTGCTCGGTCTTACCCCAGAGAGGATCGCGCGGGACATATCCCGGCTGCTGGCGCCCGCGATGTCGCTCAGGGAGCGGGCTCTGACCGCCCAGAAGAGGCGGAAAAAATCGGTTCTGATAAAGGAAATAATACATATAGGCACCGCCCTCGACAGCGAGGGGAACCGCTCGGGCTTCGGGACCGCCTGCCTTGCGTCGATCATACTCATGATGAGCGGCGCGGTCCTCGCGGTCTTTCTCGGCAACCTCTGGCTGCTGCCGGTGTCGGTCGCGGCAGGCGCCGCGCTGCCCTTTCTGTTTGCCGTCGGCAGTATCGAAGCATACGACAGACGGATGGACACAGAGCTTGAGACCGCACTGTCGATCATTACCTCGACCTATATCAGGACCGAGGATATCGTCGGATCGGTCTCGGCGAACCTGCCGAATATCCGGCCTCCGGTCAGCGGGATGTTCGGGAAATTCGTAGCGAGGGCTTCACTGGTGTCGTCGGACATACCGGGATGTCTAAGATCGCTTAAGGATGGATCTGAGAACAGAGTCTTCAAGGAATGGTGCGACACCCTCATCGCCTGTCAGGAGGATTCGTCGAACCGCTTCGTCCTGATGCCGATCGTGACCAAGCTGACCGAGATCAGGCTGGTAAACAGTGAGATGAACACCGTTATCGCCGGCTGCCGGAGGGAATACTGGTCGATGGTGATGATCCTTATCGGGAACATACCGCTTCTGAGGATGATAAACAAAGACTGGTTCGGCATCCTCTTCACCACGCTGCCCGGGAAGCTCACGGTCGCCTTCTGCGCCGCCGTGATCGTCGTCACGTCCTTTTTGATGATAAAGATAACGAAACCGATCAGATACTGAGCGCGTCGCTGGACGGCCCGTGTCAGTCGGGTTTTCAGCTGCAACCGCGGCTGCCGCATTTTCGCGGCAGAAGGGAGATCGATTTGGAGACACTGCTTATATTCGGAATCGCGCTGACCGCGCTGCTGTTCGGGATCGGGGTCATGATTATCCTGTTCGATATCTACAGAGTCCCGACATTTCTGACCTCTGCAGCGCTCTCTGCTTCTGTTCACAGGGCAAGAAGGAAGCGGAACGCGGGAAGTCGCTTCGACCGGGCGATGGAATCGCTTGCCGGTTATATTTCGGGGAAGATCAGACTCAACGGATCGGTAAAGCAGAAGCTTGAGGGGGACCTTTCATGCGCGGGAATGAAGATCACTCCCGAGATGCATGTCGCCAACTGCATCCTCAAGGCATCGATCGCCGCCGCGGTAACTCTTCCTCCCGTCTTTATCTTCACTCCGGCTCTCATTCTGTCGCCGCTTGCCGCGCTCGCCGTCTTCTCGTCGGAGTATTCAGCTCCTTCGAAGAAGATCGAGGCGCACCGGGAAGCCATCGAGTACGAGCTGCCGCTGCTGGTGTCGAGGATCTCGAACACGCTTGAGAGCGGCAGAAGCCGGGACGTGCTCTATATCCTCAATTCATACCGCAGGAACGCCGGCCCCGACCTCGCCGCCGAGCTCGCGGTGACGGTCGCCGACATGCAGTCGGGAAACGCGAGGGCTGCGCTTACGAGGCTTGAGTCGAGGGTGGGCAGCAGTCTGCTATCCGACGTGTCACGGGGACTGATCGCCGTCATGGACGGGAACGACCCGGTGGGCTACTGGGCCTCTCTGTCAGCCAGGCTGACCGACAATCAGCGGCAGATCCTGCAAAGAAAGGCGAACAGGGTGCCCGGAAAGATCAACCGGCTGTCATTCTGTCTGCTCGCCTGTGTAATGATCCTTTATCTTGTCGTGATCGGCACCGAGATCGTGCAGTCGTTCGGGGTGATCTTCGGATGAAAAAACAACTTTCAGTGAAAGAACGCGAAAAAATGCGCCGCCGGGCTTCGGAAAGCGGCGAGATGGCATACGTCGGGACATTCGTCTCGGCTTTTGCGATAATGATATTTGCGGCTTTCGCCATCAACGTCTTTTCCTTTTTCAGGCTCCACCGCGATCTTGAATATCTCACCGAGCAGGCGGTCGAGTATGCCGCTGCGGATGGAGGTACATACAGCCTCGACGCGAGGATAAACGAGCTCTGCGACGAGCTCGGACTCTCGGCAGGAAGCCTCGAAGTTAGCTTCGAGGGAAGCGGCTTTATCGCCGGTCTCGACGGAAAGGTCCAGTACGGCGACGTCATAAAGATCAGCGTCAGCTACGCGACCGAACTGCGTGCGACCGGCCTTCTGTCTGTCCCGGTGACCGTGAACTGCAGCGCGTCGGGACTGTCTGAAAAATACTGGAAAAGATGAAGAAGGTTAAGCGGAAGGGGCCAAACACGCGCGGCGGATCGGAGTCGGGGTCGGGCAGCGTAAGGACCGCGGTCGTCATACTGATCCTCGCCGCGCTGCTCTCGGTCGCGCTCTTCTACGGCGGGATGATGACGGCGGCAAGAAGGACTGAAAAAAGGATGCGTACGGTGCTTGACGCCTGCCTCATGCGGGAGTCGCTGGCGGCATACGGGGCGCTCGAAGACGGCCGCGACCGCGGAGCGACGGCCGACGCGGAGTTCTTTTCCGAAGCCTTTTCGGAACAGTTCCCCGGCTTTTCAAAGGGTGCCGACGGCATATACAGATGTTCGGGAGGCTGGGGGATGACCGAGCCGGTCCTGTCGGCTCCGGACGGGGAACATCTGAGGCTCGCGGCCGATTACACCCTTGTTTTTCCGGTCGAATTTGCCGGATCGACGCTGTTTGAGGCAAGGATACCTATGCGTTCCGAGAGCAGGTATCTGTCAAAATATGAATAATACTTGACTTTCGGCGGAAAATCGTTATAATATTAACTGTCTTATTATCAAGACAGTTTTTATTTATCACCGCGAAAGGCAAAAAACGCCGTGGCAAACTTTTTTGACGATCCCGACGATTATTCCTCCGAAGAACCCGCGGAGGCTCCCCGAAAGCATCCGGCTGTCCGGATACTCGGAGCGACGGTCAAATATCTCTTCTGGGGATTGATCCTCTTCATAAACGTCCTGATACTCTGGCGGGTGTTCTCCTCGGGAGACCCGGCAGGGCTTAAGGTCGTGTCGGCGAACGACGCGCTGCGGGCCGCTTACGCCGACTATAACTCCCGCGAGCATGACAAGGACGATGTGGAATTTGCCGTCTACCAGCGCGAGAACGCCAGGATGAACATTACCGACGAGGATCCCGACGAGGAGACCGGATACCTCGGTAACTACGGGTATTTCGGGATCACCGATCAGGTGCTCTTTCCCTACGCCGGACAGGCTCAGATCACCTTCAGATACAACCTGTCGACTCTCGCCCACCTGAAGGAGGATTACGGCCTGGCGACCGATCCCGATCCCGCGTCCGACTGGTACGAGGTCACGCTGAGAGTCGTGATGAAGGACGGCAGCGAGAAGCGTCTGACGCCGACCGAGACCGTCAAGGACAAAAAGTCCAGATACCGTTACTATAAGATGACCTTCGAGGGCATTCCCGAACTTGAAGAAGTGAGCGGGATCTACGCCGACATCTACTATCTCGGGGACGTCGACTATACCAAAAGGCCCTACGGGGATCTCTGTATCTACGACAGCGGATACGCCCTCCGCCCCTACAAGCTCGACAGGAAGGACCGGGCGGCTCTCGCCGGATGATCCTTCAGCCTTCTCCCGGTCCGGGAGTACAGAGTTCAAATAAGAAAACCGCGCAGAGACGCGGCGGGTAAATCATCATGAAATTTGTCGTTGAAAACAATAAAACAGGCGAAAAAAGGACGGTGGAGCTTCCGATCCTGTCGACGCTTGAATCGGCCGCCGACGGTATCGTCGACGGAATAAGGGCGGCGGGCAGACTGTCCGACAGGATAAGGCGCGAGATCAGGGCCGACGTTGCCGCCGTCAGGCAGCGCGACCCGGCCGCGAGGGGGAACATCGAGGTCCTCATGCTCTATTCGGGCGTCCACGCGATACTCGCCTACAGAGTCGCACACCGCCTTTATCTCGGGAAGCATTTCTTTTCGGCGAGGGCGGTCAGCCAGCTCGCGCGGCTGATCACCGGCATCGAGATTCATCCCGGGGCGAAGATCGGGAAGGGCCTCTTCATCGACCACGGCACCGGAGTCGTCATCGGAGAGACCTCCGAGATCGGCGACAACTGCACGATCTATCAGGGAGTGACACTCGGAGGAACCGGAAAGGATGTCGGAAAGAGACATCCGACGCTGGGCAACAACGTTATGGTCGGCGCCGGAGCCAAGGTGCTCGGCCCAATCAAAGTTGGCGACAACTCAAAGATCGCCGCCGGCGCGGTTGTGCTGAAGGAGATCCCCGAAAACTGCACCGCCGTCGGTATCCCGGCCAGGGTGGTGAGAAGAGACGGAGTGAAGATCGGCGGAGGAGCGGGATCGGCTGCGGCGGATATCATCACCGCCGAGCTCGACCACATCCACGATCCCGACCCGATCGCTCTTCAGATCTCGGGGCTGGAGGAAAAGCTCGCCTCGCTTTCGGAAGAGGTTAAAAGGCTTGAAAAAGAGAAGGGGAGTCCGGCGGACAAAGACGACTGACTCCGCTTCCGGGAGGGGCCGAAAATGACAATATTCACCACGGAGGATAAATCAGATGGCGACACTCACAGAAAGAACACTTGTAATAGGACACAGAGGAGCGCCGGGCGCGCTCTGCGGAGTGCCCGGAGCGGTAACGCCCGAGAACACGATGCCCGCCTTTGAGCTTGCGGCCGAGCAGCACGCAGACGGCGTTGAGACCGACGTCCACTTTTCAAAAGACGGGCGGATAATGATCATCCACGACGCCAAGATCGACCGCACGACCAACGGACAGGGACTGATCACCGATTATACCTATGACGAACTCTGCGTCTTCGACGCCGGCATCAAGACCGGACCCGAATTCAAGAATGTCCGCATCCCGACGGTAGACGAGCTCCTCGCGCTCTGCCGCCGCACCGGCATGATCCTCAACATCGAGATCAAATCTGCCGATCCTGCGATGCCCGCCGCCCTTCACGAGCTCGTGAAGAAGTACGGTATGGCCGACGCGACGATCTACTCCTCCTTCGACCACGAGCAGCTCATGAGGATGCTGAGGATCGATCCCGACGCCTTCGTCGCTCCGCTCTACAGCATCAACCTGATAAAGGCCTGGGACTACACGAAAAACATGGGAGCGAAGGCCGTCCATCCGAAGGACAACCAGCTGTCGCTTTACGAAGGATATGTCGACAGATGCCACGAATACGGCATCAGGGTCCACCCCTGGACGGTCGACGATCCCGAAAAGGCGCGCAGATACGCTGAGCTCGGCTGCGACGCCGTCATCACCAACAAACCCGCTCTCATTCTTGAAACGCTGAAGAAATGATCTCCCTTTCCTGAAGCCGGCCTCCTTCAAAGAGCCGGCGCGGACTGGAAAAGGCCGGCATCAGACACGGATCAAACTCCGTGAAAGATGCCGGTCCCTTTCTGTATCAGGCAGTTTTTGAGGACTCAGCCGTTTGCCTTGTCCGCCTCGATGATCCTGCGCAGGGCGCCGACGGCGACAGATACCGCGCCGAAGGTGTCCTCGTTCATCTCCTGATCGAGGCCGGCGGCCTCTCTCTCCTGGTTCCAGATGACGTGGAAGCAGGAGCCGCAGCGGCACCTGAGCGCCGATGCCACGACAAAGAGCGCCGCAGATTCCATCTCGGAGGCCTTGACGCCCAGCCGCTTCCAGGCTTCCCATTTCTCAAGGAGCTCGTAGGATACCGGCATCCTGGCAGGCGAATGCTGCCCGTAGAAGGAGTCCTTGCACTGGACGACGCCGGTGTGCACCCGCTTTCCGAGGGCGGCGGCGGTGTCTCTGAGAGCGATCGTGATGTCGGGATCTGCGACTGCGGGGAACTCGATCGGGGCGTATTCGGCCGACGTGTGCTCGAAGCGTATCGCGCCTGTGGCGACGACGATGTCGCCCGACCTGACGTCGAGATCGATCCCGCCGCAGGTTCCGCAGCGGATGAAGGTGTCCGAGCCGATATTGTGCAGCTCCTCCATCGCGATCGCCGCCGAGGGTCCTCCGATGCCGGTCGAGCATACCGAGACCTTTTCGCCCGAAAGGCATCCGGTCCAGATGTTGAACTCGCGGTTGTAGGCGACCTGGACCGCGTCGTCAAAAAGCGAGGCGACCGATTCACATCTTCCCGGATCCCCGACGAGGATCACGTATTTTCCGACGTCACCTTCGACGCATTTTATGTGAAACTGTTTTTCCTGTGGCTGCATTCCGCATTCCGCCTTTCGCCGGGTCGCCCGTTACCGGACGATCCGTTCATTTATAATAATTATAAAATATAATTATTCAAATGTCAAGAGAGAAGGGAGGCGCGCGGCTGAAAGTCTGCCCCTGCGGGGGCGAACCGTTGTCGGTGCCTCGCTCCCTGAAAGAGAGAGGAAAAAACGGTCACGGTCACCGATACCGGGACTGGAGCATTTCCGGGCTCATTCTGTTGGCTTTTTTGACCCGTGATAATCAGTTTTATGAGCAAATCATCTTGTTTTTTTTTCGAAAAAATGGTATAATAATTTGATTTTGCAAATTGATGCTCTGTCGCCCGGCAGACGGGCAGTAAGGAAGAAATTTAAAATCATATAAAGGAAGGTAGCACCAAGCCATGGCAAACAACATTGTCGACTGGACAACAATCACCAATTTCGTGATCGACTCCTTCGTCGGTTACGGGATCCCCCGTCAGGACGCGATCATCTGCGCCGACGTTCTTCTCGAATCAGACAAGAGAGGGATCGAGTCTCACGGCGTCAACCGCTTCAAACCCATCTATCTCGACAGGATCAAAGCCGGTATCCAGAACCCGGTGACCAACATCACCGTCCTCAAAGAGACCGAATGCACCGCCGTTCTCGACGGCGGCGACGGAATGGGACAGGTCGTCGGACACAAGGCAATGTCGATGGCGATCGAGAAGGCGAAGAAGTACGGAATGGGCGGCGTCGCCGTTCAGAATTCCTGCCACTACGGCATCGCCGGCTACTACGCCACCATGGCGACGAGAAAGGGCTGCATCGGCATCACCGGCACCAACGCCAGACCGTCGATCGCTCCCACCTTCGGCGTCGAGAACATGATGGGCACCAACCCGCTCACCTTCGGTCTCCCGACCGACGAAGCCTACGATTTCGTCCTTGACTGCGCGACCTCGATCGTCCAGCGCGGCAAGATCGAATATTACGCCAGGATCGGCAAGCCCACCCCCGAGGGACAGGTCATCGGCCGTGACGGCAAATACCACACCGATTCGGTCGCCATCCTCAAGGAACTCAACACCGGCGAAGCCGCTCTCTGCCCGCTCGGAGGAGCCGGCGAAGAGCTTGCCGGATACAAGGGCTATGGCTACGCCGCAGTCGTCGAGATCCTCTCGGCGGCTCTCACCGGCGGTCCCTTCATGAAGCAGCTCTCGGGCATCGCCGAGGACGGTTCCAAGAAGAAATTCCATCTCGGCCATTTCTTCTTCGCCATCGACACCGACCACTTCATGGGCGAGTGCACCTTCCGCAAGACCGCCGGCGACATCTGCCGCGCTCTCCGCGCCTCCGAGAAGGCTCCCGGAGCCGAGAGGATCTATACCGCCGGCGAGAAGGAATTCGACGTCCGCGTCGCCAGAAAGAACGGCGTTCCGGTCAACGCCGCCGTCCAGAAGGAACTTGTCGCGGTCCGCGACGAGCTCGGCCTGAAGCAGTACACCTTCCCGTGGGAAGAGTGAGCAGTCACCGAAAGGATCAGTAAAATGGCTAACATAAGAGAAGAATCGCTTAAAAAGCACTACGAGTGGAACGGTAAGATCGAGGTCAGATCCCGCGTCTCGGTAGAGACCAGACAGGACCTCTCGCTCGCCTACACCCCCGGCGTCGCCGAGCCCTGCCTTGAGATCCAGAAGGATCTGAACAAGTCCTACGAGCTCACCCGCCGCAACAACCTCGTGGCCGTCATCACCGACGGCACCGCTGTGCTCGGACTCGGCGACATCGGCCCCGAGGCCGGTATGCCCGTCATGGAGGGCAAGTGCATCCTCTTCAAGGAGTTTGCCGACGTCGACGCCTTCCCGCTCTGCATCAAATCGAAGGACGTCGACGAGATCGTCCGCACGATATACCTGCTCTCCGGCTCGTTCGGCGGCATCAACCTCGAGGACATCTCGGCTCCCCGCTGCTTTGAGATTGAGAGAAGACTGATCGAACTGTGCGACATCCCGATCTTCCACGACGACCAGCACGGCACCGCCATCGTCGTTGCCGCCGCCCTGCTCAACGCCCTCAAGATCGTCGGCAAGAAGATCGGCGACATAAAGGTCGCCATGAGCGGCGCCGGCGCCGCCGGCATCTCGATCGCCAAGCACCTCATCAGACTCGGCGTCGACTCGAAGAAGATCATCATGTGCAACTCGAAGGGCATCGTCTGCGAAGGCGACCCGAGACTCAACCCGGCCCAGGCCGAGATGGCGGCGATCACGAACGCCGGTCACCTCAAGGGCACCATAGCCGACGCCCTCCGCGGAGCCGACGTCTTCATCGGCGTTTCGGCCCCCGGCGTCGTGACCAAGGAGATGGTCGCGACGATGGCGAAGGACGCGATCGTATTCCCGATGGCGAACCCGACTCCCGAGATCATGCCCGACCTCGCTCTCGAGGGCGGAGCCAGGATCGTCGGCACCGGACGGAGCGACTTCCCGAACCAGATCAACAACCTGCTCGCCTTCCCGGGCATCTTCCGCGGCGCTCTCGACTGCCGCGCCTCGCGCATCAACGAGGAGATGAAGGTCGCGACGTCGGTCGCACTGGCCTCTCTCATCCCCGAGAGCGAGCTGTCCGAGACCAACATCATCCCGTCGGCCCTGAACAAGGACGTCGCCAAGGTCGTCTCCGCCGCCGTCATCAAAGCGGCTCACGAGACCGGCGTCGCCAGGATCTGAGCCTCAGACATTCATTCGTTTGCCGGACTGCCGTTTTTACGGCAGTCCGGCAAAAAAAAGGCCGTTAGCGGCAGAAAAACTGAGAAGGGAACATTTGCTTTTATGAAAACAGCTCTGATCGGCTGCGGCGCGATAAGCGGCGCGCATCTGAGGGGACTGTCTGCGGTCGATACGACGGTAGCCGCTCTCTGCGACACCGACGCGAGAAAGGCGGAAAAGCGCAAGGCGGAATTCGGCCTTTCATCGACGGTGTACACCGACTGGCGGGAGATGATCGACAGGGAGTGTCCCGACGTCGTCCATGTCTGCACGCCGCATTATCTGCACGTGCCGATGTCGGTATACGCGCTGTCGCGCGGGATTAACGTGCTCTGTGAAAAGCCGATGGCGATATCCGCCGAAGGTCTTGATGAGATCGCCGCCGCCGTCAGAACGTCGGGAGCAAGGTTCGGCGTATGTCAGCAGAACAGGTTCGAGCCGAATATGAAGAAGCTGAAGGAGATCGTCGTGAACGAGGGCTTTGACGCCGCGTTCGCTTCGGTCGTCTGGAAGCGTGACGCCGATTATTACGCCGGCGGAGACTGGCGCGGTCGCCGCGATACCGAAGGCGGCGGCGTGCTGATCAACCAGGCGCTGCACACACTCGATCTCATGCAGTGGATCTTCGGCATGCCGGAATACGTCACCGCAAACGTGAGCAACGATCACCTGAAGGGGGTGATCGACGTCGAGGACACCGCCGAAGCCGTCTTCGAGCTTCCCGACGGCCTCAAATTCAATTTCTTCGCAACGACATCCTGCTGCGCCGATCTTCCGATACAGATAAGGGCAAAGCTGCCCGACAAACGTGTCATCAACGCCGAAACCAAACTGCTGACCGTCGGAGACGAGATCATAAAGACCGAAACGGTAGCCGCCACCGAGAAAAAGGCGGTCTGGGGCGGCTGCCACAGACTGCTCGTCGCGGATTTTTACGACTGCCTGAAGACGGGAAGAAGGTTTGCGGTCGATCAGGACGAGGCCGCGAAGGTCGTGAGGATGATCCTGTCGGTCTACGCCTCGCAGGGCGAGCGGATCAGATTAATCTGATAAGACAGATTCTTTTGAAGAAAGACGATCGCGCTCCCTGCGACAGCCGGGCATCCCGCAGGATATTTTTCATGGAACAGGTACCGGCCATCTGTTTGGATCATGATCGGACTGCCGCTCGGGACAGGATGCCGGGGCAAAACAATACAGAGCCCCAATAGTTTTTCCGGAATACTCCGGAGGAAGGAAACTGAAATATGATTAAAATACTTTGCATCGGAAACAGCTTCGGGAGCGACTGCACCAGATATCTCCACGGCGTGGCTCGCGCCGACGGAAAGGATATAAAGGTCGTCAATCTCTATATCGGCGGATGCTCGCTCTACCGCCACTACCGCAATATGCTCTCCGACGCGCCGGAATACAATTTTGAGATCAACGGCTTCAGGACCGATCTCATGGTCTCGCTGAAGCAGGGTTTGCTCATGGACGAGTGGACGCATATCTTTACGCAGCAGTGCAGCCCCGACAGCGGAGAGCCCGAGACCTACGAGCCCTATGCCACCGAGCTCGCGGCCTTCATCCGCAAATGCAATCCCGGGTGCCGCTTCTGGGTCCACCAGACCTGGACATTTGAGACCGACGCGCCGAGGTTCAAGCTCACCTCCTTCGCCGAGCCATATTCCCACTTTGAGGCGATAAAGAAGAACTATCTCGCTATGGCTGAGAGGACGGGCGCGTGCGGGATCATCCCCGACGGCGAGGCGATGTTCACCCTCTGGAAAAACAGGGAGGAGTTCGGGATCGAAAAGGTCCACCGCGACGGTTTCCACGCCGATCTCGGCATCGGCAGATATCTCCTGGCGCTTACCGTCTGGGGCACGCTCTCCGGCAGGGATGTCAGAAACAACACCTTTGCCGACTTTGACGTCGACGTCGATCCCGAAAAGGCGGAGATCTGCCGCAGGGTGGCCGCCGATGTCATCGCGAAATATTCTGAGACGAACCGTCGGCTGGCGGAGAACGCCAAATAAGGGTCGAAAAGTAAGAACGGACGCCCCGTTTTCTGCCGGAAAGGCAGGGAAGAAGAGGCTCCGGACGGTTTTTCTTGATTATTCAGGATAAAAATGTTATAATTAATATGACTCTGCCGGACGGCCGCGCGGTATCATGCCGAAAGGTTTTACCGTGAGGAAAGTCCGGGCTTCACAGGGCAGGATAGCTGATAACGTCAGCCGCGGGTGACCGCCGGGAAAGTGCAACAGAAACAGACCGCCGAGCGGCGCCTTGCGCGCCGCGGCAAGGGTGGAAAGGCGAGGTAAGAGCTCACCAGTTCGCATGGTAACATGCGTCCGCTGTAAACCCTATCCGAAGCAACACCGCATGGGGATCGCTTGCCCGGCATATATCCCCGGGTGGCATCGAGCGTCGCGGTGACGCGGCGCCAAGATAGATGGCCGTTCAAGACAGAACCCGGCTTACAGACAGAGTCATTTAAACAGGGGTCGTGAAACTACTCGTTTCCGAGTGTTACACAACCCCTGTTTTGTATTGTCGGCCTACTTATGCCGGCTGCTATTTTATATTTGTGAATCCGAACGGCGAGCCTTTGCAGAAGAGTCTGAGCAGGAAGGAGTTCTCCGCCAGCGTTTTGACCGAGCTGTTATAGTCGCCCAGCAGCTGCTTCTCGACCAGCAGGCCGATGATGAGGCAGATAACGCCGACATATACGGTCCCGATGAAAACTCCGAGGATCCCGCCAAGCGTTCCGTCGAGCTTCTTCAGTCCGGGCAGTTCAACCACTTTGCAGATGAGCCAGCCAAGGATCATGAAAATGATCAGGGCGACGACAAACACTGTGACGTATCCGAGGACTTTGCAGACGGTGTTCGTCAGCGGGCCGGCGATCTTATCTGCCAGCGAGGAGAGATCGATCGAGGTCGCCTCTTTCAGCCCGCCGAACGATTCAGAAAGCGATTCTGCCGATATACCGCTGGCTTCGATCATGTTCCTGAATTTTTCGGGCATCGATGAGAAAAGGGAAGATAGATCAAAGAGCGGCTTTTCCGCGGTGCCGTTGTTTGTGAGAAGTTTCTCGATGCCTGTTTTAACACTGCCTGAGATCGACTGCGCGATCGCAGACTTTGCGTAAAGCCCGGCGACCTTTCCGCCGAAAAAATAGGCGGCAGCGCCGGCTGCAATGATCTCGACCACCCGTATGACCGAGCGGAGGAATCCCCGTTTTACGTAGATGAAGACGATAAGCGCGAATAACAATACAAGTACAAGGTCAAGGATAAAACTCATGATGACTCCTTTCGCGCGCCCCTTCGGCGCGTCAGACGACGTTTTGACTGCGAAAAACGGCAAAAAAAGCCTTATTTTCGCGGTCCATATATAATACTACCACATAATTGACATTATGTGGTAGAGGCCTGTATTCACTTTTTTCATCCAAGGAAAATTATAACCGAATAAAGGGCTGTTGTCAAGGGAAAAACGCGAAATTGGGCTTATCGGGCTAAAAAAGCTGAGATAATCAGGGGGAAAGTCGCTGAAAAATTGAAAGAACCGAATTATTCGCCAATGCTTGCCAGTCAGGAATCATTGGCCTTTTGGCATGGAAAAAAAAGCCGGTGTTTTTTTCTCAGAAAAAAAATTAACAAAGTGTTTATAACATAATGTCAATTATGTGGTGTTTTGTCGTTATTGAAAAGACGCGGCGTCTTTTTTGCTGTTCACCGGGCGCTTTTATTCTTTTGTTAATAATTTGTTAACAACATAGTGTCAATTATGTTGTTTTTTATTTGACCGGGTTCGAGGATTTGCCGTCAGGAAACCGGGTTTGCCGCGTTGAGGAGTCCGGGAGTCGGGTATCGGGGGGATACCTTATCCCGGAAGGCTAGATGACACCGTAGATATAAGCTTTCAGGATCCTGTTCCCCGCGCGATCGACTTTTCTTGTTGCTTCTTCAACACTCTCCTTGACATAGATCATTGTCGTATTCAGACTGCTGTGACCGAGAAGGTTCGAAAGCCCTGCGATATCCTTCTCATTTGAATAGTAATTCCTTGCGAAGTAATGCCTGAAATTGTGCGGAAAAACCAGATCCGAAGGCACCGACGCCTTGACCGCCAGAGTCTTCATTTCCTTCCAGATGTTTGATCTGTCCATCGGCTTTCCGTTCCGGGTGATAAAGATCGGGCCGGATGTGATCTTTTTGTCTTTGCAGTAGTTCTTAAGCAGTTTCTTCAGATCGCCGGGAAGAAGGATGATCCTTGCTTTGCCCTTGTTAATTACCTGGACCTCTTTCTTTCCGATCGCTTCAACTGTAATGGATGACAGCTCGGAAATCCTGATGCCGCACGACGCGATAGTCAGGATGATCAGAGACAGCCTGTGATTTTTCTGTTCTTTAGCGGTCCTGACCAGCGTTCTGACATGCTGGTCGCTGAGTTGGTTGCCTTGAAAGGTCTTCTTTTGAGAAGCGAAGAGTTTCACCGAAAGATCCCGACGGTGAAAGAAGTTCAGCATGCTGTTAACCGGAGTAATTTGCGAGTTAATCGAAGAATAGCTGACAGGACTGCCGTTTTTGTTCATGGAGCGGGTGCGCTCCAGAAGATAGGATTTGTAGCTGTTCGTCTTTGCGATGTTCAGTTCCGCGCCGTCTCCGACGAATTGCAGAAACTTCTCAAGATCCGCAGAGTATTTTTTTAGCGTGTTTTGGGATTTCCCGCTGTCCGCAAGATGATCCAGGTAGATCCGGATCAGTTCCCGGGTTAAAAACAGACCCTGTCCGGTGCCGCCTTCGGGATGTAGCTCCCCGGACGCGGGCTGTGACCCGAAAGCGACGGGGTCATAGCTGATCATTGTCGATGCCATTTTAACCTCCTTGTTACAATGTGTTGTGAAAACATCATGGGCAATGAAAGTGAAGCGTTACTTCACATACTATTATACACTATAATCCGGTTTTTGTCAACCCGATATTCTCATTTTAAGAATTAAATTTCTCTTTTTGAGAAAAAACAATAAAAATGCAAAGGAGAACGATATGACATTCGCCGAAGTGGTTCGAACCGCGAGACAGAAGGCGGGGATGACTCAGGAGGAGCTTGCCGAGAGAATAGGAGTATCCAGAAGGACTGTCAATTCCTATGAGAACGGGAGATCCTGGCCGAAAAACAACGCGAGATACAGGCTTCTCGCCAAAGCGCTCGATCTGCCGGTCAGCGCGCTGACTATGGTGGAGGAAAGATACGAAGGGATTAACGCGGAGGGCGACCGGAGCGAATTCGAGAAGAAATTCGCCGAGGGGCTGGCGGGTTTTCACTCGCTTTTCGCCGGAGGCGTCGCGACATCCGACGATCTTGACAGCTATATGCAGGAAGTCCAGAAGATCTACTGGGATCTGAAGAAGAGGATCGGAGATGAAAAAAGGGGGAGCGGCGCCGGCGGCGAGGCCGGAGCCGGAGATCCAGGGAAAGACGGAAGCAAGCCCGGCGGCGCCGGCGGAGGTGTGTGATACCTAAAGGCACCGGATCGAAACTGATAGAAGCCAGAGCGGCAGACCTTGCCGCTCTCCACGGGACGCGGTGTCCTTTAAGGATCGCGAGAGCGGAGGGCTTCAGGATCTATCACAGCGAGCTGGGCGGGCTTCGAGGATTCTACTGCCGGTTGCTCGGTTTTGACGTCATCTGCATCAACAACCGCCTGGATGAGCGGGAGGAGAGAACGGTGGCGGCGCATGAGCTCGGGCACGGCATCCTTCATTCAGGAGCGGAACAGCCGAGTCTGCCCGACGCCGATCTCTGGCGCAACACCCGGACGGAATGCGAGGCGAACGCCTTTGCGGCTCATCTTCTCATACCGACCGATGCGCTTTACGAACGCCTCGCGGAATGCGGGGAGGGGAACGGGGCGGACGCTCCGGAGGCGCTTGCCGCATTCTTCTGCTGCGACGTGAACCTGATACTCTTCAAGATCAGGGAGCTGAGAAAGCAGGGGATGCTCTTCAATCTTCCCTTCGATCCCGACGCGCTCTTCCTGAAGAGCGCATCCGGAGGCAGGAAAAAAAGAAGGGGTTGTTAAAAACTCGCGTGACAAGTTTGTTAACAACCCCTATAACAGCCCCTTGGGCCTCAGAGATACTTTTTTAAGAAATCCATCCAGTTACGGTATGCCACCTTTTCGATCAGCCGGTCACAGTAGCCTCGGGCGGTCATGACGTCGATCAACTGCTCGTGGACCGACCGGTCGAGCGTCAGCGGCTCGGGATAGCTCTCGATCCCGTCGATGTCGCATCCGAATCCGATGTGATCCTCCCCGCCGAGTTCAAGGCAGTGATCGAGGTGATCGAATAGCCCCTCGGCCGTTTGACGGCTTTTGTCGTCGCTGATGAAGGACTTGCAGAGGTTCAGTCCGATCATACCGTCGCGGCGGATGATCTCCCTTGCCATTTCGTCGGTCAGGTTGCGGGAGTGGCCGCAGAGCGAGCGGAAGTTAGAGTGCGAGGCGATGATCGGCTTTTCTGCGATCTCCGCAAGATCCCAAAAGGACCTGTCGGAGAGATGAGAGACGTCGAAGATAATGCCCAGGCGGTTGCCTTCGGCGACGATCTCTCTTCCTGTCAGGGTAAGTCCGGTGTCCTCCTCGCCGTCGGAGATGACCCGGTTGCTCTTCGCGAGATCGTTCGACAGCCAGGCGAGTCCAGTGACCCTGAGCCCGGCTTCGTAAAACTCGCGCAGGATCTCAACGCTTCCGCAAAGCCCCGTGGCGCCCTCCATCGAGAAGAGGGCCGCGTGCTTTCCGGCGGCGAAGGCGGCTTCTATGTCGGCGTAGCTTTTCACAAGAGCGAGATTCTGACTTTCATCGGCGACCGAGGCCCGGAGCGCCTCCAGATATCTGTGGGCTCTTTCGTATGAGGCGCGGGCGTCCTCCTTCGGCCAGCCGCAGAAGAAGGCGACGAACTGAAGCTGAGGATATTTCTGACTGTAATTGTAAGGGTTTACGAGCGGCTGTTTTCCCTCGGCGGCGGGCTGAATGCTGTCGCAGTGGGAATCGACGATGCATGGGATTATCATCCTGAATGATTTCCTTTATTATTGAATATTATTATGAACGATGGGCGGCGGTTTCTGAAGCGGTCCGGATCCGGGACGGCGGCAGTTGCGGGGATTCCGTTGCTGGTCGCCTCAGGATCAGTCAGTTCCCGATGCGGATGTCGGCGTAGATCGGGAAGTGGTCGGAGCACCACTTTGAGATGTTGTCCGAAATGAGATGATGCTTCGGGACGGTGCAGCCCGACGAGCAGAAAATGTGGTCGATCGGGGTGGAGGTTCCGGTCACTATGTCGCCGACCTGATGGTAAGAGCCGCCGCCGAAGATTCTTCCGGACGAGTTGAAGGTGTCCTGGTATCCGGCGGAGGTGATCGTCTTGTATCCTTTGTCGCCCGACCAGAAATAGAGATCCCCGGTGATGACGAAGGGTATGTTTCCGTATGTCTTCTTAACGTCATCTATGCACGCGAGGGTGTCGAGGGCGAAATTTCCGACATCCTGACTGCCGTAATGGTTGCCGCAGACGCCGAACAGCTTTCCGGACCGGTCCTTGAAGACCATCCATGAGATCGAGTGTATCCACCACTTTTCGGAGGTGTACCTGAATCCCGAAGCGATTATCTCAAGCCCCGAGTCCTTTCTGACGGCGATCGGAGTCGCGCAGAGGTGCTGCTGCAGCTTTTCCAGGCTGTTCGTGTAGCCGGTGAAATCGCCGTTCCAGATGTCCTCGTATTCGGGGAATATGATCGTGTAGCTGCCGGACAGACGGTTCGTCAGCATCGTCGCGAGATTTCCGTAGTACTCGTTGAAGGATATCACGTCGGGACGGTAGAGGTCGATGACGCCTTCGATGCACTCGGCTCTTCCGGTATAGGATTTCTTGTCGGTGTCGGTCCACAGGATATTGAAGGTCATCACCCTGACCGATCCCGGATCCTTCGGTCCCGCGTTCGCGGAGGTCTCGACCGTCCCTGAGAGTTCTATCTTCTCCAGCTCACATTCGCCTGCCGGCATGGCGGCGATCTTTTTTACGAACATCTTTACCGCGGCATCGATCGTATACGGATTTTGGCCAGCGATGACGTAGTTTTCATTTCGCGGCGACGCGCTCCAGGCGGTCCAGGGGCGTTCCGCGCCGGGGAAGAGTACGCCGGCCGCCGCTCCGTCCGAGCAGAAGACGAATATCGCGGGAAGTCCGGATGACTGTTTGTCCGACCTGACCTTCAGTGTATAGCCGGTTGCAGAACCGATGCTTTCTGCGACCGATTCGGCGCCCTCCTTCGCGTATGAGGAGGTCGAATCGTAGACGATCTCATATTCGCCCAGCGGTTTTCCGTTGAAAGTCATGTCAAGCCTGTATTCTCCTGTGTGGCCGAGATCAAGGTCGGCCGGAACGGCAAAGCTTCGGGTTTCGGCGTCGATATATGCGGAGAGCGCGGCGAAGGCGGCGGAGTAGGCGTCGCTGCTGCCGGCGCAGACGATGATGTCCCCGCCGTCGGCGCGGACCGACCAGTCATCCTGCCTCATTTTCCCGGATTTGACCGCAGAACGGTCGCCGGTCGTTTCTCCGACGAGTATGACCGGTCCGCTTTTCCCGGATCTTTCCCAGAGAAGCTCGGAGGTGAGATCGAGATTTGCCGAGGTGGCACCGCGTATCTCGCGCTTGAATTCCATACAGAGATTCATCGCGGCGAGAGAGCATTCGTCTCCTCTGACTATCGTGTATGACGAGACGCCGCCCGAAACGATCTTAAGCATCTCGGGCGCTGCCGGGACTTCGGAAGTATCTGTGACTTCGGGATCCGCCGGGCCGCATGATAGTATGACGAAGAGAATAATTATTGCTGATGCGATCGGCGCGACGGCCCGGAGGAGGCGCTTGCCGGGCACTGATGTCCGGCGGGAAGATGTTCTGGTTTTCATAACAAGCCTGTCAGAGGATATCTTTCGTATCAATGCCTTTCGAAGCTGCGGGCGACTTTTTTTAGAAGCTCGCGGATCTCGAGGTGCTGAGGGCAGTGGCCCTCGCAGCCGCCGCACTCGACGCAGTCGCCCGCCTTCCCGCCGCCGGCGGTCAGATCGGCGTAGAGCTTTCCGGCGTCGGGACGGCTGAGGGTGTAGTTGCTCTTGCGGTTGTAGACGTCGAAGAGATCGGGGATCGGGATGTTCATCGGGCACTCCTGCTCGGTGACACAGTAGCGGCAGGAGGTGCAGGGGATCGCGATCTGAGAGTGGATGATATCCCCGCACTTTTCCAGGATCTTTTTTTCGCCCCCGTCGAGCGGGCGGAAATCCTTCATGTAGGAGACGTTGTCCCTCACTTGGTCCTCGTTGCTCATGCCCGAGAGGACCATCATGACGTTGTCAAGGGAAGCGGCGTATCTGATCGCCCAGGACGCCGGCGACATTCCGGGATCGCGCTCCTCCATGAGCTCTCTCGCGGCATCCGGGACCGCCGCCAGTGCGCCGCCTTTGACCGGCTCCATAACGATGACGGGCTTGCCGTGGCGCGTTGCGATTTCATAGCATTCGCGGGAGCAGATGTTGTTGTCCTCCCAGTCGATATAGTTGATCTGGAGCTGGACGAACTCTGTCTCGGGATGTTCGGTGAGTATGGTCTCGAGCATGGCGGGGCTGCCGTGGAAGGAGAAGCCGATGTGCTTTATCAGCCCGGCCTCCTTCTTTTTCTTTATGAAGTCGAAGGCGTCGAACCTTACGACCTTTTCGTAATAGCTGTCGTCCTTGATCGAATGCAGCCAGTAATAGTCGAAATATCCGACTCCGCAGCGTTCAAGCTGCTCGTTAAAGGTGGGCTCCATCCGGTCGGCGCTGTCGATGACGAAGAGGGGGAGCTTGTCTGTTACGGTATAGGCGTCGCGGGGATAACGCTCGACGACCGCTTTGCGGAAGGCTTTTTCGCTCTCTCCGCCGTGATAGACATAGGCGGTGTCAAAATACCTTCCACCCGACGCGAGGAAGATGTCCGCCATCTTCGAGAAGGTTTCGATGTCGATGTTTCTCCTGTCTCCGTCGATGACGGGCAGTCTCATCAGTCCGAATCCGAGTTTCATCTTCGATTCCCTGCGTTTCCGGCTCTCGGGAAACGCCTGATCCTTTCTTTGGGTTTTTCTGTGTATGTGCCGGGCTTTCGGACCTGACTCAAACCGGGTTTACAATGCAGTCAAATCTGACGGTATTACCGAAGATGGAATATGATGGTCTGATCCCGCCTAGAAACTCGCCTTTTTCCGGCCGTTTTATGATAATCTTCTTCGGCGACGCCGCTTTTGCGGCCTCGAGCAGGCCGCGTCCTTCCGCTTCTCCGGCAGGCGCTTCCAGCCTTCCGAGAAGCTGCATCTTTTTTCCTGTAAGTCCGCTTTTTTTCCGCGCGGGGAACATTGGATCGAGAAGGATCACGTCGGGTCTTGAGGGAAGCGAACGCATTCCTTCTGCGCTGTCACCGGTGATCATCTCCATCCTCGACGCTATGTCCGCCGTCCCCGGGTCTGCCGAGGCGCGTTCGAGCGCGTCGGAGAGGAGGGCGGCGATCACGGGGTCCTTCTCAAACATAAGTACGCGAAAGCCCGCCGCGGCGAGCAGGAAGGAGTCCTCTCCGAGTCCCGCGGTAGCGTCGACCGCGAAGGGGCCGCCGGGAAGCGGATCTTTCAGTCTGGCGGCTCTGATCAGCGCTTCGCTTCCGAGCCTTCCGGGGGCCGTCCGGCGGAGCAGCAGAGAGAAATCGCCGCGCAGCGTCATTTCTCCGTCGGTCAGACAGAGGACGCCGCCGTCGCGGATCAGCGTCAGTCCCGTCTCCGTCCCGGGCATGAGGCTTACGCCGGACAGTGCGCTCTTTCCGTCGCGGTCAGTCATCGGAAGAGATCGCCAGCATCGGATCCTTCTTCTCAAGGATCTCTTTCTTTATATCCCAGTAGATCTCCTGGAGCGAGTGCATTATCAGATCCTTGTCCGCCTCGGTCAGGTTTTCGTCGGAAAAGACGGATTTTGCGATCTCGCAGAGTTCTCTGGCAGATTCCGGGACGGCGGGCCCCGCGTAAGCAGGTGCGTTTCCGCCGGCGTCGGGCTTTCCGCTGTCGAGAAGCACTTCGACCTCCACCCCCAGAGCTTCGGCAAGCCGCCGGTATTTCGCCATCGATCCCGGGACCGATGTTCCGGTCTCGTATGCCGTGACCGTTCTGCGGGAAAGCCCCGCGGCCTGTGCGAGTTCCGACTGGCTGAGCGACCTTCCGGCCCTCAGCAGTCTGATCTTTTTGCCGAGAGTCATTGTCCCGACCTGCCTTTCTGTGGATTGCGACAGCGGCTGCCCCGGAAATCCGGTTTTTCTGCCCCCGGCGCCGCCTTCGGTCCTGGACCCGGTGGGCGACGGGCCTGCGTCGGACGGAGGGGGAAGATCAGAATCCGAGACTGTCGTTGACCAGAATAACGTGGATCCTGTCCCTGTGCTTAGAAAAACGTGTGATGAGAAACTGGCAGCAGATCGTGTCGGGAGAGAGGCAGTTCATACATGTTCCTGTTTTCGAGCAGGGGGTGGAAAGGCCGAAACGCTGTGCGTTGATGGTGGCGGCCTCGTTGCGCGCCCGCTTGAGAGCGGCGTCGAAGTCTGCCGCGACCTTGTTCATCCCGGCCACCAGCACCAGCTTCTTCGGGCCGTAAGCGTAGGCCGACACCCGGTTGGAGTTCCCGTCGATGTTCACGAGTATGCCGTCCTCGGAGATCGCATTCACGCTTCCGATGAAGACGTCGGCGGTGAAGGCGCGCTCCTCGAGCTTCTTCTTATCCTCGGGCGTCCGGGCGGCCTCTCTGTCGAGGTAGTCGTAATTTCCATCCTTCAGGGCCTGCCGGAGTCCGATCTCGGACACGGTCATGCTGCCGCCCTGGGCGACGGTGCTGCCCTCCGGGATCAGCGAGAGGGCGATCTTCAGCGCCTCTTCGCGGTTGGAGGCGTAATAACCGGTCATGTTCCTCGCCGCCAGTTTTTTGATTATCTGGCCGGCTTTCATTTCATTTCTCTGAGATCTCAGTTCCAGAGGCGTCATTCGTCCGCCCTCCTTGACTTTTTTGATTTCAAATGGTATAATTCTGCTTGAGATACGCGAAAAGCACTGCCGTCCCGACCGGTCCTCCCGGGCGCCTCCGGAACCGGGGCGCGGAAATTCCATAAAGGGGAAACAGCGATGGATGAAGATGCAAAAATGAAAAACGAATGTCAGATGCTCAGAGAGATGATCGACGGAGCCAAAAGCGTCGTCTTTTTCGGCGGCGCCGGGGTCTCGACCGAGAGCGGAGTCCCGGATTTCAGGAGCAAGGACGGCCTTTACAACGTCAGAGACATAAGGTTCGACGGCTATCAGCCCGAATATCTCCTCAGTCACGACTGCCTCGTCAGGCATCCCGAAGTCTTCTTCGAATTCTACCGTCAGAAGATGGACGCCAGGAATGTGAGACCGAATCCGGCGCATTACGCTCTGGCGAGGCTGGAGCGGGAAGGGAAGCTGACCGCAGTCGTTACCCAGAACATCGACGGTCTGCACGGCAGGGCCGGCAGCAGAAAGGTCTGGGAGATCCACGGAACGACCGAACGCAACTACTGCATGAGGTGCGGGAAGCGCTATCCCGCCGATTACATCTACAACTCGAAGGAACCCGTCCCGAAGTGCTCCTGCGGCGGCACCGTCAGATGCGACGTCACGCTCTACGGCGAGTCGCTGCCGGAGGACGCGGTCGCCGGAGCGGTGTCGGCGATATCATCCGCCGACATGCTCATCATCGGCGGGACGTCGCTGAGGGTATATCCCGCAGCGTCCTTCATAAGGTATTTTTCGGGGAGATACCTGGCCGTGATAAACCTCGAGCCGATATCGCTGCCATACGGTTTTCCCGACGCGCTGTCGATATGCCGCCCGATCGGACAGGTGTTCACCGAAGCCGGACTGTATGATCCCGAAAAGGACGGGTGAGCCGGGTTCAATATAATTCCACTGAGGCTGTAAGATCCGCGAGGCGGGTCTTACAGCCTGTTGCGCGTCAGGCCCTGTAGTCGTTGTCCGAAGCCTCTGCGTTGTTTTCTCGCTGGCTCTCGACGAATTCCGTGGCCTTCTTTTTGTCGCTCGCCTTGGGAGTCTCGAAGACGGTCGGCTGATGGATGACGACCTGAGTGAAGGGAATGTTGATGTTGTGAGCGTCAAAGAGCAGCTTGAACTGACGGTTCATGTCTCTCTCGACCTGGAAGCGGTTGGCCTCCTCGCATCTCGCGACGAACTTCAGCTCGACGCCGGATGAACCCAGTTCAGACACACCCTTGTAGAAGGGGCCCTCGACGATGTCGGGGATCGCCCTGCCGATCTCCTCGATGTGATCCTTGACGACCGCCTCGACGCGCTCGATCGACTCTCCGTACTCGATCTGCACTACGCAGGGAACGAGGGTGAGGTGATCGGTGAGGTTGATGACCGTCCGGAGGTCTGAGTTGTTCATGATCTTGAAGTTGCCGGCGGTGTCCTCGAACCGCGTGGTCCTGATTCCTATGTCGCGGACGGTGCCGCGGAAGCCGTCGACGATTATGATGTCGCCTACGTCAAACACGTTCTCGAATACGATGAAGAGCCCCGAGATTATGTCTTCGATCAGCGGCTGGGCTCCGAGGCCTACTATGAGGGACAGGATCCCGATGCCGGCGAGAAGCGTCCCGGTGTCGACGTTGAGCGCCTTAAGGGACATGAAAAAGACGATCAGGACCGACAGGTATTTGATGAAGGAGCCGAGCAGGTTGAAGATCGCCTTGCCCTTCTTTATAAAGGTGAGGATCCAGTTGATGAACACCCGGATCAGATAGCCGATCGTTATGAAGAAGAACGCGTAGCTGATGATCCTGATCCATTTGATATAGTCACCGGCTCCGCTGAAGGGGTTAAGGCTTCTGTAGAGCTGACTGTCCTCACCGAAGAAGCGAGGGCCTCCGATCAGAAGGACGAAATAGGCCGCTGCGAGGCAGAGAAGTATGACTGTGAAGATGATCCCCACGACTTTCTGCGTTTTTTCGGATTTTTCTTTGAAGGCGATCATTGTGATTCTTCCTTTCTGTTGTATCTTTATCTGCTTTATTTGTTCTGCTGATTTTCCTGCCTGCCGCGCTTAATTCGCGGTCATGTATTCCACGTAGAGGTAGTTCGCCGGCGTGAAGGAGTCGTGGTAGATGATCACGTAAACCGGATCGAGAGTGGCGTAATAGAATCTGTCGATGTTTCTGCCCCAGTATTCCTCTGTACCGAGCGATACGGTTTCCAGCTGTACCGTGGGATTCGATGCGCTGACGACGGTGACGAAGCCCTCGCCTCCCGCCGCGGGCGGCTCATACGAGCAGCTTAAGTACCGGGTGACCGACGAGCTGTCGATGATCGCGTCTCTTGTCTCGTAGAGTGATCCGTATCCGATAGACACGTCTTCGGTCACGCTGAAGGAAACGTCGGACGTGATCTTTCTTGATGTCGTGAATATCGAGGCTAGCTGGTTCTGTTCGGTCGTCGCGTTCTCTTCCGACGCGGGCCATATGAGTTCTCTGATCGCGTCGGCGGTATATCCGTCGGCGGTGTAGAGCGCCGCCCTGTAGTTCCCCGGCGCGAGCTCTTCGCCGTAGTTGAATATGAGATTTTCGATCTTGCCGCTCTTGGACAGCTCGAAATGCTCTTCTTCCACTCCGATGCCCGAGATGTACATGTTGACGAGGTTGCCGGAGGTGTCGGTGATGATCAGCGCGGTCCAGCGCAGATTTCCTTCAAGGAATGATTCCTCGTCTGCCAATACGGTCTCGACAAATCCGGAGTTCAGCGTGTAATTGAGTGACGGATAGGAAACATAGCTGGAGTGCCATTCCGAAGTCAGCGCTTCCTGTGTCGTGGCGGGCCCGTAGGTCGAGTGCGCCAGCGAGAAGGAAGGTCTCGTTCTTCCGGTCAGGGAGGACGTCAGCGTGTCGACGGTGCTGTTGCCCGACATCATCTTTATGGTGTAGGTGTCGGCGTAGACGAGATCGTTCGCCGCGGAGGTGAATCCGCCCGTCGTCGAAGTGACGGGGATCGACGCGCCGAGGCTGTCGGTGAGCGATAGCATCGCTCTCGGATAGAGCGATTTGAACTCGTCGGTCAGTGTAAAGATCGCGTTGCCGTTCCTGTCCTGCGAAACGGTGACCGACGTGGCGGTCGTGACCTGCTGCGATAGGACCTGCGTGCCGACCGTTACGTCGTAAACGCTGATCGTATAGGAGGTGCGCGGACTGAGTCCGCTCAGCGTCGCCGACGCCGACGAGCCCGACATATCTGTGTTTATCTTCGTGCCGCCGCGGCGGAGTTCAAGCGTGTTGCCGTCGGGATTCGTGATCGACACGCCGACGCTGATACTGTTGAATCCTGCCTGCAGCGTAGTGAAGGAAGCGGACGCCGTCTGCCGCGCGCGAGTCGTGAACGGGTGGGACAGGATCGTAGAGCCGTCGTAGTCGTAGAATACCAGAGTATGCGACGATCCATCGGCAAGTCCGGTAAAGGACACGCTTACCGTGCTTCCGGATATTGTCGGCTGGACCTGACTGCCGTTGAGCTTTGCGGTTATCGTGTTGCCGTCGGGGTTCGTGAGAGTGAAGCTGCCTTCTGCGGTCGTGAGGTCGGTGGTGAAGTTAACAAGTGTCATGGTCGCCGCGATGCGCTCTCTCGCCGCGAAGGAATGCGTCAGAAGCACCGTCCCGTCCCAGTCGAGGAATTCGAGTTTGTGTTCCTCCCCGGTCACCAGATCTTTGAGATCTATGCCGAAGGAATCGTCGGTGAGCGATTCTCTGAGCGTCGCTCCGTCGAGCGTCACAGTGAGCGGGTTCTTGTCGGGGTTGGTGATGACGAAGGAGAGGGATACGCTGTCAATGCCGACCGATTCGCTCTCCGGCACGACTTTAGCACGCTCCCTTGCTCTCGTCGAGAATGAGTATGTGAGTATCGTGTCTCCGTTCCAGTCGAAGAATTCTATGGTATGCTGGGAGTTCTCTTCAAGTCCGTCCAGCGAGAAGGAGATGACTCCGTCGCTTTCGGCGAAAGAGGTGTCGTTTCCGTCAAGCTTTGCGGTTATCTCGTTTCCATCGGGGTTCGTGACGCTGAATTCTATCTCGGCTTCGGTCAGCGTGCAGGACATGCTCTTTTCGGATATCCGGACCGGAGTCCTCGCGGTCGTCTTTACGCTTCCGGAGCAGAGTTCCTTTCCGGATGAGTCTGATACCGCGAAGGAGTATTCGGTGCCGGGATCCAGTCCCTCCGCTGATATCACCGCCCTGCCGTTTTCGTCGGCGGTCAGCGGGACTTCAGATCCGTTGAGGCTTGCCTTGAGGTCTGCGATCTCTATGTTCAGGGCGTTGAGTTTAATGACCGCGGAGTTGAATGTCGCCTCCTGAGAGAAGAGGGTCACCGAGGGGGCGGGAGCCGGGCCGGGTTCTGATGTCTCCTCGCCCGTTCCATGACCGCCTCCGGTCTCATCTGTATCGCCGGTCTCCTCCGGATCCGGAGGAGTCTCCGGTATCGAGTAGCTGTATGACAGCAGGGATTCGCTGTCTCCGAATACTTCCAAGAGGTATATCTGTCCGGGTATCAGACCGTCGAAATAAAGTACGGGGTAGTTCCGGTCGACCGCCATCGCCTTTACGGGGTTGCCGTCCATGTCCGACAGGACAGCGGAGAACGCCGTGCTTTCGGACGACGAGTAGAGGCTGAGGGTGACCTCGAGCGATCCCGGCTCGGTCTTGTAGCTTCTTACGTCCGCAAAGAGCGATGTGGTCATGATGAGTATCGCCGCGATCGCCGGACCGGTCATCGCCGCCAGAATGCTCAGCATTCGTCCCAGCCGGTTCCGGTTGTTGCGAAGAAGGGAACTGTGTCTCGTCAGTCCGGAGTTGGATGAGGATTTTCCGTAGTCCTGATCCTCGGGACCCGCGTAGCCCCCCTCCTTCGAGTACTGCTGGAACTCTGAGACGGTGCTTTCGGCGTTGAACTCGGAATAGGCCTGATATTCCTCCAGCGCGTCGTTTTCTTTTACCGAATAATCTTCATTTTCCATCTGTCTTCAGCCTGTCTTTTCCGGGTCCGTCATCTCGGGAAGAGAGAAGGCGGGCCCTGCCGATCCCGGCGTGTCCCGTCGGGATCCGTGTTTATTGATCGTCTGTTATCTTGTCTGTTTTCCGGCCTGTCCGGTACTGCGCCAGCTCAGACGCCGCGTCTCCCGGGGGCACTCGACCGTGATGAGAAAGCCCTCCCTGGCCGTTGGGAGTTTTCTTTCACCCGGGGTGTAGATGGCGGCTTCCGGTGAGGCGGGGTCGCCGTCATCGGTCGCGAGGCAGAATATCTCGATCTCCGTCTCGCTGTAGAAGCCGGTCCTGCCGCCCTCGGCGAGCGAGACACTGTCCTCCGACAGCATATCGACCGCCGCGCAGCCGGTATACATGTCGGTCCTGCCCAGCGGGACGGTCGTCCTGCCTCCTGACGGAATGAAGGTGAAGAGCCTGATCTCTGACGGCGAGGCGAGCTCGACCGTCAGCCTTTCTCCCGGAGCAAGCTTTCCGCAGGCGCGGGTGAAATACTCGTAATATACGTATTCTCCCGATCCGAGTCCGGCGTCTTCGGGAGACACCGAACCTGAGGCGGCCCGCCCTTCGCGGTCGAGGTCGAAGCAGGCGACGAGGCCGCATTTCCCGCTCGTGTTGCGTATCTTGAACAGTCCCCCCAGAGTCGGGTCGGTCATTACGCAGTCGTCGGCCGGAGTCGCGCTCCCGTCGCACCTGAGCAGTCTTCCGTCGCTCAGAACGAGGGGACGGAGGACGTCGGCGACGGTCCTGTCAAGCGGATCGGATATGTATACCGGCCCGCCGCTGATCGCGCGGCAGAGCGAGTTTTTCACCGCCTGCCCGTCATCCGTCCACCACATGTCCCAGTCGTTGACGTAGAACTGCCCCTGGACGAGGCCGTTGAAGGAGCACTGCAGGATGTTTTTCGAGAACCAGGCCGCGCTCTCGGGCTGGAAATCGTCTGAGCAGCGGCAGACGGCGCTCGACGGGCGGTGGAGCATGCACTCGACCGGCATGCCCATGCAGTTGATGAGCGCGCCGTCGAAATAATCAAGGGCGGCTTTGTCGATCGCCTGCTGCATTGCCGCGGAGCTGGATCCGACCGGATATTTTCCGGCGTAGAAGCGGTGGCAGCCCTGATTGTCGATCTTGACGAGACCTGCGCCCCATGACGCCGCCTTCGAGCAGAGCAGGCGAAAGTATTTTTCGGCGGCTTCGGGCTCGGGCTTTACTATGAGCCGGCCGTCGTTCGACTTTGTCAGCAGACCGTCGAGTTCGGCGGCGAGCTCTCCATCGGGATCGATCCCGAACCAGTATCCCGTAGTCGGGAACCATATCCCGACGCAGGGGATGCCGGCCTCCTTCAGCGCCGAGACGGTCTCTTCCATGCCATGAGGGAAGCGCTTCGGATCTCCGTCGAACCGCCGCATCATCGAGCGGTGCTGCGTCGGGACCATGTCGGGCGCGCATTCATGCTCCCTCGGAAAGACGTCGATGAGGGTGCAGTCGGCCCACATGTCGTCGAGGATCGCGTAGTATACCGGAACGCCCTTTTCCCTGAATTCCGCAGCCTTCCGCAGCAGCTCGTCCCGGTTGACGAAGATGTGCATCGCGTCCCAGGAGCACCAGCCCAGCCGGTCGAATACCGGGGAGAGCTGTCTCTCATTCCTGAGCGGGATATGAAGCAGCTTCGATATCTCCTCCGCGGCCTCTTTCGCCAGCGCGAGCGGGCCGGGGCCATCGGGCCCTCCTTCGAGTATGACGCAGGCCGGCTGCGTGTCGCAGGAGGTCAGACCGGGGACCGACGAAAAGACCTGTGCCGCCAGTCCCTCGGGCGAGCCGCAGAGGACGGCCTTGTACATATCGCCGCAGAGCGCGGCGGCATAGATATATCCGCCGTCCGGCTTTTTTATGAACACCGCCGACGTTTTGTCGGGTATGTTCTCCGTGCCCCTGCCCCATTCGGGACGGCACCAGTAGTTAGAGTGGTTTCTGATCGCGCAGAAGTCGAAGTCCCCCGAGACGCCGGTGACGATCGTTACCCCTCGGTCGGGATCGAGCGGTCTGCCGCCGGTCTCCGAGGGTTTGACGTCCGCAAAGACCGCCTCGCCGCGGGCGAGAGGGTGCCTGACCGCCGACCCGGCGGGAAGCGGGATCCTTTCGTACGAGCCGTCCGCGGGGATATCTGCGTATGCTTTCGGTCCGGGAATCATTTTAATTGACTATCCTGCCCTCAAACAGGACGGTTCTTTCACCGTTGCTTTCGGCGCAGATGAAGAAGGCGAAAGGACGGTCGGCGGTGAAGTCCACCGGCTTTTTGGGCACCTCGACAGCGGTCGTCTCTCCGACCATTATCGCGGTGACCGCGGCGGCCTCGACGCCGTCCTTGTCGAGCTTCAGCTTCGTTTTCTGAATTATGTCGCTGACGTAGAGGTTGCCGTCGAGCTTTTCAAGCTCGAACATGCCAGAAAGATCGGAGGCGTTTTTGTCGAAAACGAGATTGACTCCGGCGTCCTTAAGGAAGCCGACGAATTCGCCGTCCGTAAAATTCGTCTCGACGTCGATCTCGGGGACGGTTATCCTAGTCTCGGTGTATTTTGCCTTGCCGAGCTTGTCGAAGACTCCGTCGGTGTCGCCGAGAACGAAGACCATCCTCACGCCGCCCGTCATCGCCACCGAGACGAGCTCGGTCTTTTCGTCCTTGTAGTAGGGGACCGACTGCCGGGAGGTTATGAAGGATTTTTTCACCTTCGATCCGTCATAGGCGGTGAAGGTGTCGACCGAGTAGCTCTGTGCGAAGGCTTTGGCCCAGCTGTCCTTGAAATAAAGGGCGTTCATGAGTATGACGGCGAGCTCACTCGTATCGTAAGTGTCGGGGAGCAGGCGCGGGATCATTCCCTCGGTCTTTTTGTTTGCCCAGTCGTTGACTCTGCCGATAACGTCTGAGCGTGTGAAGGTGAAGAATTCCGACGAGTAGTCTGTTGAGATCTTTGACGAATAGGAGGGCCTGAAGTCGACGGGTATCAGCTCTGAGCTCCGCCAGACCGAATTGGCGACGCGGAGCGCCCTGAAGGGCTCGGGCGTTCCTTTCGGGATCCATCCGGCGGCCAGATCCTTTTTGAACTGCGCTATCTCGCTCTCAAGTCCGGCGTCGTATTTCTTCGAGAATTCCGAGAACGCCCTGAGCTGATCTGTCAGATCGTCCTCGCTCCGCATGCCGAGAGCCGAGAGCAGCTCGGCCTTCGTGTCTCCCGACGCGCCGGCGGTAAGGAGCGCGAGCGCGTATTTGAATGAGAGGGGAGAGGCCATCCAGTTCTGTTTTCCGTCTGTCACGGATGCGATATACTTATCGAGATTAGAGTCGAAATCCCCGAAGCTCGTGAAGGAAAGGCGGACAGGAGTCGCCGGCTGGGTGTGAGATACCGGGGATGTGCCGGCACCGGGATCCTGAATATTCCACAGGCTGCCGGAGGGATCGGATGAGAGACCGACCGGATATGAATAGCAGAACCGGGCTCCCGTCAGTTTGCCGAAGAAGTATTTGTTCGAGGCTGCTTCGCACATGATATAGAGGCGGCCGCCTATTGGTATGATCTCCTCCGACATCGGCGGAGCCTTGACCGTTTCGATCAGTGAATCCGAGTCAAGCTCGAAGATCGGAAGCGTCAGGCCGAAGATGTCGAAGGTCCTGCCGCGGTCGGCGAGCTCGGCGCTGTAGGAGTTAATATGCGAGAAGCTGAGACCCGATGAGCAGGATACGAAGACCCGGCTCCCGTAAAAGCAGAGCCCCTGAACGATATCGGGAAGCGAGATCGCCGCGGAAGGGACGGGTGAAAGACCGAAAACGGCGTCTTCCGCGTCTGAAAAGGCATACGCGAGGGCGATGCCGCCGTGCTTTTCGCCCGACTCGGTCACTGTCTTATGGGTGTCGGGGGTCTTGTATCCCTCCTCCTTGTAGTATTCACCGACCCAGAGACGGTCGCCGTCGGTGGCGGTGAAGGAGACTCTAATCTTGTCGTCGCCGGTCTTTGTGTCGAACTGACCGAGACACCTCACGCTTCCGCCTTCCCCGGCGGCCGCGATCTCTGAATAGTCGAAGACGTAGACGCAGCCCTTCGAGCTGCCTGCCAGATATACGTATTTTCCGTGCTGTGTCAGTCCGCCGGCGTGCCCCGTGAAGGGATTGCCTTCGGTGTCGGCGAGCATCGCCGACGCAATAAGATCGCCTTCCGGGCTCAGGACGTAAACCGGCGACGCGTGATCCGAGCTGTCCCAGTATCCGCAGACGAGGATGTTCCCGTCCTCCTCGCTGACGGCGATGCCCTGCGGGATGAAGCCTTTGTCAATATCGGGTATCTTGAATTCTTTTTCCGCCTGGCGGTAGAATCCCGCGACGGGCAGCCTCATGCAGAGGATGAAGCCGACAATGACGGCGGCAAGCAGCCCGACTACGGCGCAGATGACGATGAGGAGCACCGGAGGTCTCTTTCCGCTTTTTTTATTGTTTATCTCACTTTTCTGTTTTGTCTTCATTGTCTTTCTCCTTGCCGTGGTCGGGTTGTGAGCGGGAGCCTGAGTTCTTCCTCCGGCGTTCCGAGCTGATGTAAAGGAAGATCGCGGGGATGAGTCCGGCGATCATGACCGTGAGTATCGCCGACCCCTGCGATGACGAGCAGCCGTCGCGGCCGCCTCGGCGGTTGCCATCCGTATCGGCGGACGTGTCTTCCGGATCTGTCACGGGAGCTTCCGGCGAGGTCCCGTCGCCGGTGTTCGCACTGCCGGTATCGGATACCGTTTCGGGCGTTCCGGGGAGCTTTTCGGGGGAGGTGAGCATGAGGCCCTTCCAGACGGCGATGCGGCTTATCGTTATCGGCATGTCGGTGTTGTACTGGTGGAACCATATGCCCGCGTTCTCGGTGTAGAATGAGGAGATCTCGCCCTTCGTGGTCCCGTCGACGTAGACGTACGTCCCTTCTGCAGTCATTACGTAAACCCGGAAGACCTTGTTCCTTCCGTCGACCTCGACCGCGTAGTTCTGAACCGACACCCGCTCCGACGCGACGCCCCAGTTGTCTCCCTCGATTTCTTCTCCGAGCGAGAGGAACTCCTTGGTCCCGTGGTTAGGCAGAGTCGTCATGTTGTCGAGCAGACGGAGGTTGTTCGAATAGCCGTAAAAGCCGTAGTGGCTGTCGAAGTAGAAGCCGAAGTTCGGATCCTTCGACGTTTTGTCCTTGTCGCGTATGAGGGTGAAGAAGAAGGTGTAGCGGTTTCCGTTGAGCGGAAGACCGTCGATCTCTCCGCCCCAGTTGTGGCAGACGCTGTTCGTCGTGGCGCGGAGCTCGGCCGAGAGGGGATCGCCGTCGGTCTTTACCGAAAGGGTGCCCGAGGCGAGCTCGGTCCTTGAGGGCTTCCAGCGGGTCTTGTCGGTGAAATCGGCGAGGAAGAGAAGTTCTCCCTCGACCGGTACCGCATATCCCGCCGCCGCCGGAAGAGCTGCCGCCGCCAGGAGGGGCAGCAGAAGCAGCAGGGCGAGGATCGCGGAAGCGCCGCGGCGTATGGATGCTTTCAAAAAAAGAGTGAGATCGGATATCATGTGCATTCCTGCGGATAAAGAATTTGAAGAATAAGAAGAAAAAACAGTACCGGATCAGGTTACAGTGTCCCGCCGCCCGGCGGACAGGGCTGAGGGTTCTCTAAAACCTATGCCACTGTTCTTTTTAAGTTACAGCGCAGATTTTCAGTTAGGGTAATGTAAGATCGTCCGGCGAAAATCGCTCAATATGACCGGTGTACTCTTCTATGATTTTCCACATCATTGCTATATATTCAGGAGTTAACACAGCAGTTTGATGACGCTCATAATAACCATTGGCTGATGTGTCGTAATAAGTTGCCACATATTCAAGAGTCAATGACCTTTCAGCGCGGCATATAAAATAAGCTTCCTTGTCAGCATAATTATGCAACGTGATAGTAAATAAGGCATGAGGGTCTTTTTCGGTAGTTTCGTGGATAGTTTCATCTGATTTCCTGTTGTACCCAAAAGCCTTTTTCCACATATCAGAAAACGCTTTTATGCTATCATAGGAAAGTTCATATTTTGACACATATCCTGATTGTCCGACTGTCTGCCCGATTTCAAGAGTCCATTTCACAAGTTCGGAACGGTATTTTTCAATTATTGCAAGAACCACAGCCTGGTCTTCTTCAGAAAGATAATCGGTAGTTCCTGAATACGAACCTTTAACAGGCTTATTATTCACCACTTTGCAATACTGGATCGAGCCGTCTCTATCATCATAAGCAAAGTATTCATAATTATTTTCTTCTTTGTTATCAACTATTCGGAAAAACACATCAGGAATATTGTCTATGACACCCAGTTTGTGGTCGTATTTTTTCCAAATATTCCAGATTGTCCTGCAGTCTTCGTCAGACATCACACCGACATATGAACCTTCGACAGGGTCATATCTGTAGCATTCATCAAGTTGTATGTTCCAGCCACTCAATGTAGGCACAGAGGAATATTTATCCGCAAAAAATAAAACAACGGCCAGTACAAACGCAACAGCAAGAATAATTAAACAAATTGTTCTTAATGATTTCAATTTGAGTCCTCCTCATCCGTTAAATCCAGCCAATTTTTAATCAACATTGGTTGATGGCAGATATACCTTCACCATATATTATATTATTAAATAAAGATTTTTTCAACACTTTTTTTCAAACTCCGCGAAAAGCGGGTCAGCCCCTTATGAAAAAATCACTTGATAAAACTGCCTGCAGGGATTATAATATAACCTGAAACCGCGCGAGGGCATGTCTGCCGGCTCTTTCGGTGCGGATGAGCGCGGCTGTCCCCGGCGGACAGATCCCGCGTTCCGCCTGTCCTGAGTCCGGCTGCCCGGACACCGAGCCCATATGATCGCGAAGAGGAAAAGCATTATGAGAAACGATCCGAAAAATAAAATCCCGGCGCTGATTCTGCTCACGGCGCTGCTCGCGGCGGTTTTTCTGCCCTCCTGCGGAGGTGCGGGAGCTCCCGACACGACCGCGACCGGGACTGAGGCGGAAAGCACCGCCGCGCCGGACGCGGGCGAGATCCTCCTGTATGAGAAGGGATCGGATGCGAACTACAGGATCGTCAGGGCCGACCAGTGCGACAAATGGCTTACCGACGCCGCCGCGGGTGTCAGGAGGAGGCTCGAATCTGAATTCGGCGCGACGCTTGACATAATCACCGACTACGAAGGCCGTGGCGGCGTCGAACGGAACGCCAGGGAGATCGTCGTCGGGCGGACGAACAGGTCAGACGAGATCGGCTACCCCGACCCGGATGAATACGGCTGGGGCGGATACTCGGTGTTCATATCGGGCGGACGCGTCGTCATCGACGCCTCGGGCGAGGCGGGGATCACGGCAGGCATCGAGGCCTTCTTCGCGGCGCTCTCGGTCACCCGAGGTGCCGGCGGGGAGACCGAAAAAATAACTCTTTCAGGAGGCACTGACATCATGATATCCAACAGGGTGGGGCCGGACGAGATCTTCGACATCGAAAACAGAAAAGACCTGGTCGCGATATGCTATTCGACCTGGTTTGATCCGATCATGGATCAGTCGGGAGACGATCCGGCGAACGTCACCGAGGTCCTCGAGGGCAAACGCGACTGGGGCGCCGAGGGCGAGTTCCACTACTGGGGAAAGCCGGCTCTCGGCTACTACCGCAGCACCGACCGCGACGTCATCCGGCAGCACATGATCATGCTCAAGGAGGCGGGGATCGATTTCATCATCCTTGACAACACCAACGCCGTCACCGCCTGGAAGAACATCAGATACACCGACAAAACGACCGGAAAACAGAAGATATACTGGGACGCGATGGTGAAGGAGCCCTGCATCGCGCTGATGGAAACTCTTTACGAGATGACAGAAGAGGGACTCGATGTCCCGAACGTCGTCAACTGGTGCGGGACGCCGGTCGATTATTCGACGATCGACAAGCTCTATGAGGAAGTCTACGCGAGCGGCAAGTATGACCGCCTCTGGGTATACTGGGGCGGAAAACCCTTCTTCCTCTGCACCGAGTGGAAGGGCGAGCGCGACGACATAAAGGTCAAGATGATGTGGGGGCTCCGCGGGAACATGGCCGCCGGGGAGTGGTCCTTCCTGAACTACCCGAACATAGTGTCGAGGGCCGCCGACGGCAGTGCCGAGCAGGTATGCGTCTGCGTCGCGGTACAGCAGGGATACATGTCTGATCCCGGCGCGATCGGCAGGCGGGGAGGCCTGACCTTCTGGGAGCAGTGGCAGACGGCATTCAACGCACGGCCGAAGGTCGTCACCATCACCTGGTGGAACGAATGGGCGGCACAGCGGTTCATCGTCGACGGGAAGACGAAGTTCGTCGACAACTACAACCGGGAATACAGCCGCGACATCGAGCCGATGGAGGGCGGCCACGGGGATCTCTACTACCGGTGGATGAAGCAGTACATCGAGGCTTACAAATCGGGCGCCGCCTGCCCGAAGCTCGTTGAGAACTGAGCGGACAGGGAGCTTCCAAAACAGTCAGGCTTCTTTAACAGCCCGGGAGTTTTTATGACGGAGACCTCAGATATTGCCCGGGAATCTTCGGCTTTTGCCTTTCTGCGGCGCTTCTTCCGCTGAAAAACAGAAAAAACCGCGGGCTCACGCGGAACAGGAAAAACACAAGGTTTTTATAAAATTATATTTGACATCTTGGAGAACAAATGACTGAAAGCACAAACCCGGGCAGAGTCTTGCCCGAAGCCGGGAGACTCTTGTTCCCCGAGGGCAGGGGGTACTTCCGGATCCTTCAGTTGACAGACATGCAGATCATCGGTCTCGGGTGCACCCGCAATCCGACCAGAGACCGCCAGATAAAGGGGACATACTTCAAAGAGGGCGTCCCCGACATGGACGCGCGCTGTTTTCAATATGTAAATGAGCTTGTGAAGCGGACAAAGCCGGATCTCATCGCCCTGACGGGCGACAACGTCTACGGCGAGTTCGACGACGACGGCGCGATGTCCGAGCTCCTCTGCCGCAGGATGGAGGAATACGGGATCCCCTGGGCGCCGGTTTTCGGCAACCACGACAACGAGTCGAGGATCGGCGTCAGACGCCAGATGAAGATGTTCGGGGAGTGCCCGCACTGCCTTTTCGCCGACGGAGGTGTAACGGGACATGGCAATTATTTTGTCAGGATTATGTCGGGCGGAAGAGACGTTTTCACCCTCTTTTTCCTCGATACGAACGGCTGCCGCAACGTCGGCAATCCATGGGCTCCCGAGGAGGGGATAACCCAAGACAATATCGACTACGACCTCGTCGAGCACCGCGAGGGCATCTTTCCCGACCAGACCGCCGCCTTCCGCGCGGCGGCCGGGTCGATCGCGGCGGAGAACGGCCGGAAGATCCCGTCGGCGGTCTTTCTGCACATACCGATCGCCGCCTACGATCTGGCGAGAGCGGCGGCAGGCTATGTCTTCAAAGAGAATTTCGACTGCAACGGGCCGGACGGCTACGGCGGGATTTACGAGCACAACATACATAAGATCGACTCGGACGGGGCCTTTTACAGGGCGTCGCGCGAGGCCGGGACGGTCGGCTATTTCGCCGGGCACGAGCATAAGAACGACATCTGCCTGAAGTTTGACGGCGCGGTCTTCGCCTACGGGGTCAAGACCGGCATCGCCACCTACTACCGGGACGAAGCCATCGGCGGGACGGTGATCGATATAGACACGGCAGGAGAGCTTTCGGTAAGGCCGGAATACTGCAGAAAAAGATTTGACATCTGCGACAGCTGACCGACAGCTGAGCGGGGAATTCTCAGGATATTTTTATTTACATATACGGAGGAAAATCAGCCATGTACCTTTCAACTCAGACAAGCGGCGTATGCTCAAGATTCGGATTCGAGGCGGGCGTAAAGATCCTGCACGACGCGGGATACGACTTCCTTGACTACTCGATGTTCGACATGGTCAGCGACGCCAGCGCTCTCGTTCAGCCCGACTGGCGTGAGGTGACCGAGCGGAGAAAGAAATTCTGCGACGAAAACGGTATCTTCTTCAACCAGTCGCACGCGCCTTTCTCCTTCAACTGGGCCAATCCCGAGATCTGCGAGAAGGTGGCAAAGCCGAGGATCGAGCAGTCGATCGAGATCGCCGGAATGATGGGCGTCAGGGTCGCCGTCGTCCACCCGCTACACTGGTTCCCCTTCAAGGGATTCGAGAAGGAGGCCAGGGAGATGAACCTTGCCTACTACCGCGGGCTGATCCCGGTCGCGCGCAACGCCGGGGTGAAGATCGGCTTTGAGAACATGTGGCAGAAGGAGGTCAAGCGCAAATGCATCTCCGACGACGTCGGATCGAGAGCCGCCGACCTCGCCTCCTACATCGACGAGATCGACAGCGAATGGGTGACCGCCTGCCTTGACCTCGGCCACGTCAGCCTTATCGGCGAGGAGGCCGAGGACGCCATCCGGCTGCTCGGGCACGACAGGCTCGGCGCGCTGCACGTCCACGACAACAGCTACACCGGCGACGACCATCTCCTCCCGGGGCAGGGAAAGATGAACTGGGACGCCATCATGGCAGCGCTGAAGGAGATCGACTACACCGGCGACTTCACCTACGAGGCAGACGGCTTCCTTCGCAACTGGAAGAACGACTACATCCCGCAGGCCGTGAAGTTCATGGAGCAGACGGGCAGATATCTGCTCGCGAAGATCGGGGAATAAAAAACAGTAAACGGGGCTGCCAGATCACCCTTCCGGTGTTTTGGCAACCCCTGTTGATTTTTTTACCGGATCCGTGACGGACGGTTCGCTTGTCTTCGCGGGATGCGGTTATTTCCGGCGAAGCAATACTCCGGATTCTTCGGTAGGGATTTTTTCGATCGTCCCTGCAACGCACAGCGCCGCAACTGCCTTTCTCAGCTTCTGCGTGATCCCCTTGTATCCCATTTCCTGCGAAAGGCCGGTCAGGTTGAGCGGCTTTTTCTCAAGGATCGACAGGATCTTTGCGTCGTAATCGCTGCTGCGCGCCTCGTCTTTCGGAGCGAAGTAGGGGTGGACGGGGATCCTGACAGTAAGATATCCGCGTGTCGCGTCCATTTCAAACTCCGGCATACCCGAGCCGTTTTCACGCAGCGAGGCAAAAGCGGTCGGAAAACCGGTGTTGCGTCCTTCGGTCAGCTTCAGTTCCTTCAGAAAATCGCCGATCCTGCGGTTTCGGTAGGCTCTGGCGCGAATATCGAGCGCCTTGATACTGTCGTCGGTGATACTGTTGTCGAACCCGGGGAAGCTTGTGATCTCCATCGACGCCGGGGTGATCCGGACGGTGATCGGCTCGCTGATCTGATAAGAACGGTGATAGACCGCGTTTGAAAGGATCTCCTCGACCGCCGCGTAGGGATAGTTCATGATACGTTCGGCTTCCGCCCTGTCTCTGTTCTTGATAACGGCTTCCTTCAAAGCGTAGTTTTTGATATAAAGCAGCGCCTCGGTAAGCTGACGCTGGATAGGACCTGTGAAAAGCTTTTCGGTCATATTCGACCCGGTCGGGTCGGGGATATCCACCACCTCGATACGGGCGTATTTGAAGTATTTTTCGGGATGTTCCGAAAACATCAGAAGCCCCACGTTCTTAGGCTTCCGGAATTTGGACGGGCCGGATACGAGCTGCATATCCTCGGCGAGACGGTTGAGATCCTGCTTCAGCGAATAGGCGTACAGATCGCTGCCGACCTTTTTCAGATGCTCGCGGATCAGACCGAGATCGAGATCTTCGATCTCTGCCGCGAGATTTGGTCTGTCATCGAAGGGTATGTCGGAAGAAACGTAATACAGCTGCTTCAGCTCTTCCGGAGTCGCCGCGACGGTATTGCTTGCTTTTCTGATATAGTATTTCTTTTCAGACCGCTTTTCGGAAAGAGAGACCGATGCCTGATAGGGACGCGAATAACCCCCGGTGACCCATAAAACGAGGACATACTTTCCCTCGAACAAAAAGGGTTCCGCGACCGGCTGATAAAAGGGCTCCAGATAGTTGCAGATCTCGCGGAGTTTTTTCTCGATGCCGTCGATGCGGTTTTGTTCGATCCCCTTTATCGGGAAAACGGGAGAGCCGTCTTTTTCTTCGACGCCGACAACGATATATCCGCCGCCCATATTGTCAATATCGTTGGCAAAAGCGCAGATCGTATGGAGGATCGGCTCAGGATTCCAGTCCGCTTTGAATTCCACTCTGGTCGATTCAACGATCGTGCGGTTGATAAGATCATTTATATCAACAGGTATAGCCATGTTTTTCGCCTCCTTGGCTGATTTCAGGGCAATTATACCACTCCGAAGGCGTTTTGTCAAGTGGCACGACGCACTTTTTGTCTAGTCACTCGACAAAAATCAATATACTTTGTCTAGTCACTCGACAAAAAAACGTCGAGTCACTCGACAAGATCATATCGAGTGACTCGACAGACACACCGTCGCGTACCGTCGTGCCGGCGACTTTCAGGCCCTTTCCGACGCCCCGATTTCCTTCTTCAGCGTCTCCCAGATCACCTTTGCGGCGAAGGCGGCGCCGGCGTCGGAGGCGTGGTGTCCGTCGTCCGAGAAGAATTCCCGCGCAGGGAATTCCCCGCGCCAGAGCCTCTCTCCGACCTCGGCGACCGGCGCGGCGGTCATCTCCGCCGACTCGCGCTGGAGCGAGGTGATCGACGGCTGCCGGGCGGGATCGTCAAGCGGCGCCCAGGTCATGTATATGACCGTCCGGGCTCCCGCTTTTTTTATTTCGGCGTCGAGCTTCGCCACCGCCCCGAGGTATGCGTCGCGCTCCTCGAAGGGATGCGTGCGCTCCTGCAGGATCACGTAGTCGTAGCTTCCGAGCCTGATGTTCGGCAGGACCTCGGGCTCCGACAGGTGCTTCGTCAGGCTCCATCCGCCGTGCGTCAGCTGCGCGACTCTCGGATCGAATCCCTCCGCTGCCGCAAGCGCCGCGACCTTTTCCGGCACCCCGTGGTGATATGTGTGAGAGTTTCCTATGAAGAGAAGAGCGAGCCCGCGCGCCGTTTTCTGTTCCATGACGTTGTTTTCCCCCGTTCAGGTATTATTTGCGACCATTATACCATTTTTCAGACGCGACCGCAATAAAAACCTTCCGCGGAGACGCGGCAGAGCCGCTGAAGAGCCGCTGAAGAGCCGCGGACACGGGATTACGGCCGGACCTCATCCGTGAGGCCGCAGTCCGCGACTGCTCATACGGCAGTCCGCGCCGGTCATAAAGCGGATATTCTTCAGGAGAGGGAAAATCAACTTCTTCTTGAAAAACGGCCCCGATTATGATATACTATATAATAAGTTTTTGAAAGATATGCCCGGGCGCGTCGCGCCGGGCGCGGGGGAGGACGGAAAAAGCCATGAAAGAGTATTATCCGGTAAAAGAAGGCAAGGTAAGGGAGATCTATGACGTCGGAGACAACCTCATCCTCGTCGCCACCGACAGGATCAGCTGCTTCGACGTGATACTTAAGAACACCGTCGATCAGAAGGGCGTCGTGCTGACGCAGATGTCGAAGTTCTGGTTCGACTATACCTCGGATATCGTGAAGAACCACATGGTATCTACCGATCCCGCGGACATGCCCGAGTTCTTCAGGCAGGAGCGGTTTGCCGGGCGCAGCATGATGGTTAAAAAGCTGAAGATGCTGCCCGTCGAGTGTATCGTCCGCGGATACATCACCGGCTCGGGCTGGAAGAGCTATCTTGAGAACGGTACCGTCTGCGGGATAAAGCTGCCCGCCGGTCTCGTCGAGTCGCAGAAGCTCCCCGAGCCCCTCTATACCCCCTCCACGAAGGCCGATCTCGGCGATCACGACGAGAACATCTCCTTTGAGCAGTCGGTCGACTATCTTGAAAAGCGCTTCCCCGGAAACGGGCAAAACTACGCGGAGCAGCTCCGCGACCTCTCGCTCGCGATATACAAAAAATGCGCCGCCTACGCCCTTGAAAAGGGCATCATCATCGCCGACACGAAATTCGAGTTCGGCCTTGACGAAGAAGGGAATGTCGTCGTCGGAGACGAGATGCTGACGCCCGATTCCTCGAGGTTCTGGCCGGCGGACGTCTACGAGCCGGGACACTCAGAGCCCTCATACGACAAGCAGTTCGCCCGCGACTGGCTCAAGGCCCACCCCGACGGCAACTGGACGCTCCCGCAGGAGGTCGTCGACAGGACCATCGCGATCTATCTCGAGGGCTGCGAGCGGCTCACCGGCAGCCGCCCGGATAAGGATAAAGCTCAAAAAAAAAATGACAAAAGCCTGAGAAGGGACAGGTATACGAGCCCCTTCTCGGAGCGCTACGCCTCGGCCGAGATGCAGTATATCTTCAGCCAGGAGAAGAAGTTCACCACCTGGAGACGGCTCTGGGTAGCCCTCGCAGAGACCGAGATGGAGCTCGGCCTTGAGCGCGACGGAAAGCCGGTCGTCACCCGGGAGATGATCGACGAGCTGAAGAGCCGCGTCGACGACGTCAACTACGCCGACGCCGAGCGCCGCGAGCGCGAGGTCAGGCACGACGTGATGAGCCACGTATACGCCTACGGACTGCAGTGCCCGAAGGCGGCGGGGATAATCCACCTCGGCGCCACCAGCTGCTATGTCGGCGACAACACCGACATCATAATCATGCGCGACGGCCTCAGGCTGCTGAGAAAGAAGCTGCTCGGCGTGATCGACCGTCTCGCGAAGTTCGCGGACAGCTACCGCTCGCTTCCGACGCTCGCTTTCACCCACTTCCAGCCGGCGCAGCCGACGACGGTGGGCAAGCGCGCGACCCTCTGGATACAGGAGTTCATGACCGACCTCGGCGATCTCGACTATGTCCTCTCGACGCTGCGCCTCCTCGGCTGCAAGGGCACGACGGGGACGCAGGCCTCCTTCCTCGAGCTCTTTGACGGGGACGCGGAGAAGGTGGCAAAGATCGATCGGATGATCGCCGAAAAGACAGGTTTCCCCGGCTGCGTTCCGGTTTCCGGGCAGACATACTCAAGAAAGACCGACACGAGGGTGATGAACGTCCTCGCCGGGATCGCCGCGTCGGCCCACAAGATGTCGAACGACATCCGCCTCCTGCAGCATCTCAAGGAGGTGGAGGAGCCCTTCGAGAAGAACCAGATCGGATCGTCGGCGATGGCGTACAAGCGCAACCCGATGAGATCCGAGCGGATCGCCTCGCTCTCACGCTACCTCATCGTCGACGCTCTCAATCCGGCGATAACCTCGGCCTCGCAGTGGTTCGAGCGGACGCTTGACGACTCGGCAAACAAGCGGATCGCCGTCGCCGAGGGATTCCTCGCCGCCGACGGCATCCTCGACCTCTGCATGAATGTGACGGAGGGCCTCGTCGTAAACGAGAAGGTCATCGAAAAGCACCTGAAGGCCGAGCTGCCCTTCATGGCGACCGAGAACATCATGATGGACGCCGTGAAGAGAGGCGGGAACCGTCAGGAGCTCCACGAGGAGATCAGGAAGCTCTCGATGCAGGCGGGCGCCGAGATCAAGCGTGAGGGGAAGGAAAACAGGCTCCTCGAGCTCATCGCCGGGTCGGAGGTCTTCGGCCTTGACGCCGACAGCCTCGAGGATTACATGGATCCCTCCGACTACATCGGCCTGGCCGACGTCCAGACCGCGGAATATCTCTCGGGGACCGTCCTGCCTCTTCTCGAGGCGAACAGGGATTCTCTCGGGATAACCGCCGACATCAAAGTCTGACCTTGTCAGGCACCGGGCATCATATATCAGCGGAGTTCGGCCTCTAAATCCTCCGCTTAAAAAACAAAACCAAGGAGAAAAAGAATAATGAACAAGAGGTTCGGAGCGGCGCTCGCCGATACGAAGCTGCTTCTGCGCAGCATACCCGCGGTTGTCACCGCGCTCTTCACGATATCCGTCGTGACCATGAACATACTCGCCAACAAGACGATATACCAGAGCGAATGGCTCGCGATCGACGGCGGGATCCTGGTATCCTGGCTTTCCTTCCTGTGCATGGATGTCGTCACCAAGGCCTTCGGGCCGTCGGCGTCGACGAAGCTGTCTGTCTTCGCGATCTCGGTGAACCTGCTCGTCTGCCTCATCTTCTTCATCGCAGCCGCGATACCGACCGAGGAGGACTACGGCGAGTTCAACCGTATCATCGGAGGAACCTGGTTCATCCTGCTCAGCAGTACCGTAGCCTTTCTGTCCTCGGCATTCATAAACAATTTTCTGAACTGGGGCGTGGGCAGGCTTTTCAGAAGAAACCCCGACGGGAAGGCCGCCTTCTTCGTCAGGGCATACGTCTCGACCTTTATAGGTCAGTTCTTCGACAACTTTATTTTCGCGATACTCACCTTCACAGTCTTTGCTCCGGTTTTCTGGGACGGATTTCACTGGACTCTGCTTCAGTGCTTCTCCTGCTCGGTGCTGGGGGCGCTGATCGAGCTTCTCTTTGAGGCCGTCTTCTCCCCTTTCGGATACATGATCCTGAAGAGCTGGGAAAGGGAAGGAGTCGGTGAGGAATACAGAAGGAGCCACTCGATATGAAGATCATCATAACCGGCGTCTCGGGAGGCATAGGCCGGGCGGTCGCATCAAGATTCCTTGCGACAGGACATGAGGTATACGGCATAGACCTGCTTCCCGCTGCGATCTCCGGGCCGGGCTACATTCATTTCACCGCCGACATCAAGGATCCCGGCGCGCTTCCCGACATAACCGACGCCGACATCCTCTTCAACAACGCCGGGACCCAGAACGGTCCCGACGACATAAGCGACAACCTCCGCGGGACGGTGAACGTCACCGAAAAGTATATTCTGAGCTGCCCCGGTCTGCGCTCTGTCCTCTTCAACGCGTCGTCATCGGCGCTGAACGGTCAGGAATTCCCCGAATACGCCGCGTCGAAGGCAGGCGTCGTTGGCTATATGAAGAACGTCGCGATCAGGCTCGCACCGCGCGGGATCACCGTCAACGCGATCTCTCCGGGCGGAGTGCACACCCCTCTCAACCGGCCTGTCGAGGACGACCCGGAAAGCTGGAGACGGATCATGGACGTCACGCCGATGAAGAAGTGGATGACGCCCGACGAGGTCGCAGACTGGGTGCTTTTCCTGACCCTGCAGAACAGGTCGATGTCGGGGCAGAACCTCCTCATCGACAACGGTGAGCAGGACCTGAACCCCAGGTTCGTCTGGCCGACCGGTACCGACGGCTTCGCGGCAGGAGATATGAAAGACATGATCGGCGGGCAGAAAGTCCCCGAGACGGCCTCCGACACGCGCCGGGCACCGGCCCCTTCCCCCTTCGCCGCGCTGAAGGCGGAGGTCTGCCGGGCCAACCTCCGTCTCGCGGAGGAGGGCCTGGTCATACTCACCTGGGGCAACGTCTCAAAGATCGACCGTGAGCGCGGCGCCGTCTGCATAAAGCCGTCGGGCGTTCCCTACGCGGGAATGAAGCCGGATGATATGGTTGTCGTGGATATGGACGGAAATGTCATCGAAGGCAGTCTCCGCCCCTCTTCCGACACCGATACCCATCTCGAGCTCTACCGCCGATTTCCCGGGATCGGGTCGGTCGTCCATACCCACAGCACATACGCCACGGCTTTCGCGCAGGCGAAAAGGCCGGTCCGCATCTACGGAACGACACACGCCGACGCCTTCGCCGGCGACATCCCCTGCACGCGGGATCTGACAGATGAGGAGATCGGCGGAAGATACGAGCTCGCGACCGGACAGGTCATCGCCGAGACCTTCGAGACGCGGGGGATCGATCCTCTGAGCGTGCCGGCTGTCCTCGTGTCGGGGCACGGCCCTTTTGCCTGGGGAAAGAACGAAAAGGCAGCCGTCGACACCGCAGTGACCCTTGAGGAGACTGCGAAGATGGCTCTCCTCACCGAGCGTATCGATCCCTCCGCCGAAAGGGCGGGCGAGGCGATCATAAAGAAGCATTACCTGCGCAAGCACGGAAAGAACGCGACCTACGGTCAGGGCTGATCTGCGCCCGTGACCTTTGGCGGCCGCTGAGAAAGGCAACAGGACAATGAAAAGGATCGCGAGCTTCTCGGTCGATCACGACCTGATCGGTCCGGGGATGTATATCTCCCGCAAAGACGGAGACGTCGTAACCTACGACATAAGGATGAAGAAGCCGAACGGAGGCGACTATCTCGGAGTCGGCGAGACGCACACCATCGAGCATCTCTTTGCGACCTACGCCCGCAACGGCGGGCTTGCGGATAAAGTCGTCTACGTCGGGCCTATGGGCTGCCGCACCGGCTTTTATCTCCTCCTGCGCGACAGTGTCCCGCCAAAAGAGGCGATCGGCCTCGTCAGGGACTCGATGGCCTTCATCGCCGGCTTTGAGGGACATATTCCCGGCGCTTCACGCAAGGAGTGCGGCAACTACCGCTCGCACGATCTCCACGGAGCGCGCCGCACCGCGGCAGCGATGCTGGAAGCGCTGGAGGGCTGGACCCCCGAGATGCTCTCCTACGCCGCCGGAGCGTGAGGCCCGCCGGAGCGGATCATCTCTCTCACCGGCAGGAGAACGCCGTTGCCTGAGGAAGTCTTTCAGATGTCTGTTTACATGTTCAACAAGCCCGCGGGCTTCATCACCTCCTGCCGGGATCCCCGCGACAGGACGGTGATGGAGTTCATTCCCGAGGGGCTTCGGGAAAAGGTCCATCCGGTCGGACGCCTCGACAGAGACACCACCGGGTTGCTGCTCTTTACCGATGACGGAAGAGTCGACCGCGCGCTGCTCGATCCCGCCCGCGGCATCCCGAGAGTCTATTCGCTTCACGCGATCGGCAGCATGACGGAAGAGAAGATCGCCGCGATCTCCTCGGGCGTCATGCTGGGAGACAGCGGGGTGCGGTCGAGGGGGGCCTCGCTCAGAGTGACAGGGCTGCATACCGTTTACGGGCTTCGCGACCTGCTGCCGCCGCGGCGCAGGATGAGGTATCTGAAGAATCCCGAAGGTCCCGCCTTCTCCGCCGAGATCGAGCTTGCCGAGGGCAGAAAGCACGAGGTCAAGCTCATAATGCGGGCGTCCGACTGCCGCGTGATCGAACTCCGGAGGATAAGCTTCGGCGGTATCAGGCTCGATCCGGATCTGGAGTCCGGCTGTCTGCGGGAGCTTGACAAAAATGAATACCGGTATCTGAACAGCCTCCTGTCCGGACAGGAAGGAAAAGCCGGATAAAGAGCTCAAGAGAGAGAGGCTGCGCTGTATGCCGGACGTCGAGTCCGGAGTGCCCGGCGGACTCTCACCCGAGGATGAAGCAGCTTCAGGTTTTTTCTCTCGGTTTTACGCTTTTGTTGACAACAAGGCAATTGTATGCTAATATAATTATAAGTTAAGCCGCGAGAGGAGGGAAACTGAGGATGGCGGGGGCAATCTTCAACGGGCTGTTGTACAGGCAACTTAAAGATCGGTCATACCGGGCTTTCCGGCGGCCCTTTGACGTCTCGCGCGCCGCAGTCTTTACCGATCCTTCTCTCCCTCCGGTCACCCGGATGGCGCTACGTATGCGCGAGCTCTTCCGCCAGGAGGAGCCGGTGATCCTCGAAGGGCAGAGGATCGTCTTCCTCCGCACCGTGACCGGCGTTCCCGACATCTTCTCCGAAAAAGAGTGGCAGGAGATCCGGGCGTCTCACCGCATACACGAATGCGGCTATCTTTCAAACATCTGCGCCGACTACGGATCGGCGGTCGCCTCCGGCCTTGACGGCCGGAAGGAGCAGATCGAAGATAGGCTCAGGGCGGCGAAAAGGCAGGGGGACGCGGAGGGTATCCTGTTTCTCGATGCGGCGCTCTCTCAGATCGAAGCGGTCTTTTACCTGGTCGAAAAATATAAAAACAAGGCGCTTGAACTCGGAAGAGAGGATATAGCCGAAACCCTGTCCGCCCTTCCTCACCGCGGTGCCCGGACCTTCCGCGAAGCCCTTCAGCTGTTCCGCATACTGCACTATACCCTCTGGGCGGAGGGCGAGTACCACAACACCGTCGGGCGCTTCGATCAGTTCGCCTGGCCCTATATGAAGCGGGACATGGAAGAAGGCAGGCTGACGCGAAAAGAGGCTGAAGACCTTGTCGAGGAATTCTTCATCTCCTTCAACTGGGACAGCGACCTCTACCGCGGAGTCCAGCAGGGGGACAACGGACAGTCGATGATGCTCGGCGGGGTCGACGAAAGCGGAAATGACGCCTACAACGAGCTGTCGGAGATCTGCCTTCGGACCTCGCACCGCCTCGGACTGATCGATCCTAAGATCAACCTGCGCGTCTCGTCCGGCACGCCGATCGAAAGATTCGTCGAGGCGACGAGGCTGACCGGAGCCGGGCTCGGCTTCCCGCAGTATTCGAACGACGACGTCGTGATCCCGGCACTCGAAAAGCTGGGATACGAGACGAAGGACGCGCGAAACTACACCGTCGCCGCCTGCTGGGAGTTCATCATCCCCGGCCTCGGCATGGAGATACCGAACATAGGCGCGCTCTCCTACCCGGAGGCGGTGGAGAAGGCGATGCTTGACGGGCTTGAGGACTGCAAAGACTTTGAGGAGTTCAAAGACCGCGTCAGGGCGGAGATCTCGGCAGAGGCCGACTCGATCTGCGCCGGGCTAGGCGGTCTCTATATCATACCGGCACCCTTTTACTCGATCCTCATGGACGGGTGTATCGGGCGCGCGAGGGACATAACCCTCGGATCGAAATACAACAACTACGGCTTTCACGGGTCGGGGCTCGCCACGGCGGCAGACTCGATGGAGGCAATAAGACATCACGTCTTCGAACTTGGGGACGTGACCGCGAAAGATATGAAGGAGGCCGTGCTCAGGGACTTCGACGGATATGAGGAGCTGCTCCACTCCGTCAGATACGAAGACTCGAAGCTCGGCGACAACGATCCCCGGGTCAACGCCCTGGCAGCCGAACTCATGGAGTGGTTTGCGGATGCGCTGGAGGGCAGAAGGAACGAACGCGGCGGCCGCATACGCCCCGGCACCGGGACCGCGATGTTCTATCTCTGGGACGTAAAGAAGCTCGCGGCATCGGCCGACGGGCGGAGGAAGGATGAGGCGCTGGGAACGAATTTTTCGCCCAGCCTCTTCGTCAGATCGAAAGGTCCCTTCTCGGTCATACAGAGCTTCGCGTCGCTGCCCGTGTCGAGGAATATCAACGGCGGACCGCTGACGATGGAGTTCCATTCGTCGGTCTTTGATACCGAAGAGGGGATCGAAGCCGTCGCATCTCTCGTTCGGCAGTTCGTGATTCTCGGGGGTCATCAGCTTCAGCTCAATTCGGTGAACCGGGAGCGGCTCATCGACGCTCAGAAACACCCCGAGAACTATTCGAATCTGATCGTCAGGATCTGGGGCTGGAGCGCATATTTCGTCGAGCTTGACAGGGAATACCAGGATCATCTGATCGCGAGGCAGGAATTCGATGCCTGACGGGACTGTTTTCGACATAAAGGAATTCGCTCTTCACGACGGTCCGGGTCTGCGGACGGCCGTCTTTCTCAAGGGATGTCCCCTTCGCTGCGAGTGGTGCCACAACCCCGAGGGGCAGTCGTTCCTGCCCGAGCTCGTGAAGAACAAAAGCAGCTGCGCCGGATGCGGCCTCTGCGAAAGAGGCTGCCGCCACCCCGGATGCGCACCCTGGGGGGTCTGTCTGAAGGTATGTCCGAACAACTGTCTGAAGATCGCCGGGCGGCGGATGACGGCGCGTGAGCTGGCTGACCGGTTGCTGAGGAATGAAAGCTTCCTGCGGAAGGGCGGAGTCACCTTCTCGGGCGGAGAGCCTCTCTGTCAGGCGGATTTCATTCTTGAAGTTCAGGAGCTGCTGGGCGGGATACCGGTCGCAGTCGAGACCTGCGGGTGCGTCGCTCCCGAAATCTTTAAAAAGGCCGCATCTGCCGTCGAACGCGTATATATGGACATCAAGCTCATCGACCGGGAGGAGCATATACGCCGGACGGGACGGGACAACGACGTCATCCTTGAGAACGCCTCCTGGCTGCTTGTCTCACAAATCGACGCGGTCTTCCGCGTTCCCCTGATCCCCGGCGTCACAGACACCGACGCTAATCTCCGCGGCATCGCGGAGTTTCTGTCGGGATATACATCCGTGTGCGTCGAGCTCATCCCCTACAACCGGCTCACCGGCGCGAAATACCGGTCGGTCGGAAGGGAATACTCGCCCTCCTTCGACGAGACGCTGCCGCCTAACAGAAACACAGCGGTCTTCGAGTCGAGGGGAATACGCTGCAGGGCATACTGAAGCCGCGGCGGTAGCGGAACGGCGGCCCCGGGATCTCTTTTCCCTATAAAAAAGCCATCCCGCCGGGCTGAAACATCAAAAAAAACTAAAACGTCATGAATAAAACCGAAAAGAAGCGACCGGAGAAAACAGAAAAGAAAAAAACGGCAGGAAAAAGACTGAAGACCGCCGCGATCCTGCTCGGCTGCATTGCTGTCGCGGGGATAGTTTCGGCCGCCGTAATCGACGCGAGGGTGAGATCGGCAGGAGGATCGATGATGATCTCTCCCGAAGACGCCGCGGAAGCCGGCGGATTCGACTGCATAGTCGTGCTTGGCTGCGGGGTCTACGATGACGGGACGCCCAGCCCGATGCTCCGCGACCGGCTGGAGAGGGCGGTATCTCTCTACGAGTCCGGCGCCGCGCCTAAGCTTCTCATGAGCGGCGACCACGGACGGGAGGACTACGACGAGGTCAACGTAATGAAGAAGTTCGCGCTCGACCGCGGAGTCCCCGCAGAGGACATATTCACCGATCACGCCGGATTCTCGACGTATGAGACGGTTTACAGGGCAAAAGCGGTGTTTGCCGCGAAAAAGGTGCTTGTCGTCACCCAGAAATACCACCTCTACAGAGCCCTCTACATCGCGAAAAGGCTCGGCCTCGAGGCCCGGGGCGTCGACGCAGATCTCAACCGCTACGGCGGCCAGACGCTCAGGGACGTCAGGGAGGTCGCGGCAAGGTGCAAGGACTTCTTCGGATGCATATTCAAGCCCGAGCCCACATTTCTCGGCGAGGTCATACCGATATCCGGAGACGGAAGGCTGACTGAAGGATGAGGCTGTCTCTGACACTGATTTGAGTAAACGTAAACTCAAAAAAACATAAAAACAAAAAAGGAGAAAACCAATGAACAAACTCATGCGGATCATTGCCGCGGTCATCGCGCTCGTGATGGCGGCCGCCGCCTTCGCGGCCTGCGCCACCCCCGATACCCCGCAGCAGGACACGACCGTTCCGTCGGCAAACACCACCGAAGCGGCCCCGGAAACCGAGAACCCCTACGACAAGGACGGTTATCTGAAGGACAAGATCCCCGAGGATCTCAAGCTCAACACCACGATCAGGATGCTCTACTGGAGCGACTTCGAGCACGTCGAGTTCTTCGTTGAGCAGGAGACCGGAGAAGCCGTGTCCGACGCGATCTACACCCGCAATCTGACGGTGAACGACAGGCTCGGATGCGACTTCGACTACGTCGGGACCCCCGGCAACTATAACAAGAATGCGGATTATCTCAATTTCGTGAAAAACGCCTACAACGGCGGAGAGCACTACGACATCTACGCCGCCTATTCGATGACGACGGCGAACGTCGCCTACAACGGGTACGCCCGCAATCTCACCCAGTATGATATCCTTGATTTCAGCGCGCCCTGGTGGCCCGAGAAGCTGATAAGCGAAGCCGCCTACAAGGGGAAGCTTTACGTCGCTTCGGGAGACATCTCGACCAACCTCCTCTACATGATGTACACCTTCTTCTTCAACACCGACATGCTCAAGGACAACAATCTCGAGATCCCCTACGATCTCATCGACAGGAACGAATGGACCTTTGACAAGCTGATCGAGATGACCTCGGTCATGGGCACCCCCGACGCCGCCCAGCCCTACTACGGCTTGGTCCTCACCAGCAACATCCACATCGACGCCTTCTCCTGGGCCGCCGGCCTCCGCGTCCTCGACAGGAGCGCTACGGGAGACATAGTGATCTCCGACACCTTCACCGGTGAGAAGATGGAAGACGTCGCGTCCTGGACGCAGTCCTTCCTGCATCAGCCGATGAACGCTTCGAAAGGCAGCACGAAGTTCGAGGAGGGAGCCGCCCTCTTTACCGTCGAGCGTGCCAGATACGCCAACCGCAAGCTCTCGACAGTCGATTTCGACTACGGCATCTGCCCGATGCCCAAGTGGAACGCCGATCAGGAAAAATACGTGACCTGCATGGCCTTCCCCTTCACCCTCTACGCCATCTCGACGACATCCGAGCATCCCGAGGCTGTCGCCGCCGCTCTTGAGTGCATGGCTTCAGAGAGCTACAGAAAGGTCACTCCCGCTCTGTTCGAGCTCACCATGAAGTACAAGTACTCGAAGGAGAGCAAGGCTGCCGAGATGTTCGACATCATCCGCGAGACCGTCGTCTTCGATATCGGCCGTCTGTTCTGCTCTAACCTTGATAACATTTCCTACAGCCTCTTCAGGAACACCTGCGACGGCGATACATATGCGTCGATCCTCAAGAGATACAAGGGTTTCAAGACCGCATTTGAGGACAACGTTACCGCGCTGAACACCGTGCTCGACGGACTTGAATGAGAACGCCGGTTATCCGGAAATAACCGACTGATATCGCCGCGGGGCCGTAAAAACGTTTTTCCGTTTTCTGCGGCCCCGCGTTTCAGAAAAGAGGTGCAGATACCTTGAAAAAGACAGCTTTTGTCTGGCTTTTCGTATCGGTTTTTATGATATTGTCATGCATCCCCGCCTTTTCCGCGGAAACCGGCGGACTGACCTTCGACGCCAATACCAGATATGTCCAGTCGGAGCATTTGACCGAAGTTCCGCTCACCTTCGAATGCGTCCTAAGCCTGCCCAAGACCCACTCCGACCGCGGAGGGGTGATCATCGGCAACTACGGCGGGATCAAGCAGTGCCTGAACTTTGAGGTCTACTCGAACGGCAATCCGAGGCTCTATTACGTCGACGAAAGCGGGACGGTTCACAACTTCGTCTTCACGGGTGTCGACGTCCGCACCGGAGGACCTGTCCATATGGCGATCGTCAGCGACGCGTCGTCAAAGAATGTAACCTGTTACCTCAACGGAAAGGCGGCGGGGACTCTGGCAGGCGCCCCGCCATTCTCGGAGAAGGCGGTGTCCTGCAGGATGGCTGTCGGAGGCGACTGCAGAAGCGGAAACGCCCAGTATTTCAAGGGCAGGCTGATGTCGCTCGCCCTCTTCGACCGGGTCAGGAGCGCGGAGGAGATCGCCGCGGATGCCGCCGGCGGGATCCCCTCGGACGCCTTCTTCTGTGTCGAACTGAAGGATGGCGCGGAGCAGATCCCCGATCTTTCAGGAAACGGCAACGGTCTCGTCAGAAGCGAATGCTGGATCGGGAGCGTCCCTGATCCCGCGGACTATGCCTTTTCATTCTGTCTTGTCGGCGACACGCAGATAGTGACGCTGAACTCGCCCGACAAGCTTTCCTGCATCTACGACTGGATACTGGACAACATCGAGCGGCGGAAGATAGCATTCGTGTTCGGCCTGGGCGACATAACCGACAAGGACACCGCCGCCGAATGGGATGTCGCGAAGCGGGAGATATTCAAGCTCAACGGGAAGGTCGGCTATTCGCTGGTCAGAGGCAATCACGACAGCTCCGGGGTGTTCAACCGTACTTTCGGCGTCGATGATTACACAGACAGGCTGGAAGGCAGATACATGAAGAGACTGATCGACAACTCCTATCAGCTCTTTTCCGCGGGCGGTGTCGATTTCCTGCAGCTGTCGCTCGACTACGGCGCCTCCGACGCCGTCCTCAGATGGGCGGCGGGGATCATCGAGAAATATCCCGACCGTCAGGTGATCATCACCACCCACTGCTATCTCTTCAGAGACGGAACGACGCTTGACGCCGGAGACGTCGTCCCTCCCAACAAGACGGGCGACAACAGCGGAAACGCGAACAACGGCGATCAGATGTGGGACAAACTGGTCAAAAAATACCCGAACATCCTGCTCGTGCTCTCGGGCCACGATCCATGCGACGACGTGATCCTGACGCAGACCGCGGGTGAGAACGGAAATATCGTGACCCAGATTCTTTCCGACCCCCAGGGCGTCGACAAGGCGCAGGGAGCCACCGGCATGGTGACGATGCTCTATTTCTCCGCCGACGGAAAGACGATGACGGTCAGGAACTACTCCACCGTCAGGGACAAATACTATATGGGCACCAGTCAGATGACGGTCGGTATGCCCGGCTTCGCCTCGGCGGCCGCCGATACCGGAGCCGAGCTCTCCGGCGACACGTCGGCCGACACGCCGGCAGAGTCAGCGGATACCTCCGCTGAGGATCCCGTCACCGACGCCGTCACCGGCGGGCCGCAGAGCGGCGGCTGCCGCTCCGCGGCAGGAGTTGCAGCGATTCCGATATTCGCCGCCGCTGCCGCAGCGACAGCGGGAAGGAAGAGGGGAAGAGTAAAAAACCGCAAGCCGAAGCTTTGATCCGGAACGGTCGTATGCAGATCGGCCATCGGTTTTCAGGGATAACGATATCGCTTTTATATGAACAGTCACGGGGGTGTTAAAAAAGTCCGACTTTTTAACACCCCCGCAGAATCTGCGGACAGGATACCGCAGATTCTGCTCGAGAATTGCGGTTTTTCTCAAAAAAAAGCTTATTTTTTATATAAATTCGGTTGAACTGCAATTCTTTTCTTGCCTTTGCTTCGGAAATGAGATATAATAAATAAATAATTATGCTTAATATTTGTGAATAATTGAAGCGACGGAGAGGCTGTTCCGTGGCGTCGGATCATCCGGACGTCAGAACTTCGCTTCGGTCACGGCATCCGAAAGGCAGACAGATATGAAAGAGAAGAAGAAAGAGAAAAAAGCGGCGTCGGGCGCGTCGGTCGGCAGTTTTGTCGCCGGCTCTATCAGCGACCGCAGCATAGCTTCATCGGTGCTGCTTGCCGTTTACGACGTCATCGCGGTCCTCCTGTCGTTTTTCGTCGCTCTTCTTACGCGCTTCGATTTCAGCTACGGATCGATCCCTGAGGAATTTCTGAAGGTATATTACCGCTATATTTTCTTCTATGCGGCGTTCTGCTTCGCCGTTTTCCTGCTTCTGAAGCTCTACCGCAGCATATGGAAATACGCCAGCATGATCGAGATGACGCGCGTCCTCGCTGCCACGCTCATCACATGTTCGGTCCACGTGCTGGCGGTCACGCTGTTCATATACCGGATGCCGGTGTCCTACTATCTGGTCGGGTCCTTCCTGCAGTTCTTCCTTGTCGCCGGGATCCGTTTCGCATACCGCTTCATCCTTCTCATCCGCGGACTTATCGCCGGAGGCGGAAAGGCTCAGAGGAGCGCCGACGTCATGGTCGTCGGAGCCGGGAACGCCGGACAGCTCGTGCTGCGTGACATGCGCGATTCGAAGGAGTTCAGAGACCGCGTCGCCTGCGTTATCGACGACGATCCCTCGAAGAAGAACCACTACATCGAGGGAGTGCAGGTGGTCGGCAACCGCTACGACATCCCGGCCGCCGTAGAAAAATACAGGATACGGAAGATCTTCGTCGCGATGCCGAGCATAAGTCCGGCTGAACTGAAAGGCATTCTCGATATCTGCAAGGACACAGGATGCGAGGTCCGCGTCATGCCCGCGGTCCATCAGTTCTTTACCGAGACCGGGACCGTTTCATCGATGCAGGAGATCTCGCAGAAGGATCTTCTCGGGCGCGAGTCTGTCGGTTTTGACATGTCCGCCGTATATCCGTATATCGCAGACCGTACTGTGCTGATCACCGGCGGAGCCGGCCTTCTCGGTTCCGAACTCTGCCGTCAGATCGCAAGATACGACCCGAGGTCGATCGTCGTTCTCGATGTGGCTGAGAACGATCTTTTCGAATTGCAGGAGGAGATGCGCAGCAGATATCCCGGACTCTGCTTCGAGGCGGTCGTCGGATCGGCGGCCGATCCCGGTCAGATGATCTCGCTGTTCGGCAGATACCGCCCCGACCTCGTCATCCACGCCGCGAGCCGCAAGCCGATACCAATGATGGAGAACAGCGTGCTTGAGGCTGTCCGGAGCAATGTCTTCGGCACTTTGAACGCGGCGGTCTGCGCGGCGTACTTCGGCGCCGGGAAATTCATTTTCGTCAGCAGTTTCAAGGCTGTTTATCCCACGGGAATTGCCGGGGCATGCACGAGAGCCGGTGAGCTGATCGTCGGTGCGCTCGACGAAAAGGTCAAGGCGGGGCTGACCGCGGAAGGCCTGAGAGACCTTCTGCCGCAACTGCCTGAGTCGGGTGCTGCGGAGCCCTGCAGGACAAAGTTCACGTCGGTCAGGTTCGGAAACGTACTCGGTACGCGCGGAACTGCGGTATCGCTCTTCAAAAAGCAGATCGACGGCGGCGGCCCGGTACGCGTCATGGATCCCGACATGGTCAGGCATTTTCTGCTTCCCGAAGAGACCGCTTCAATGATCCTCCGCTCCGCGGCGATCGGCGAGGGCGGGGAGGTGCTGATCTTTGATCAGGGCACCGCAGTAAAGATCGACGAGTTTGCCAGGAATATGATCAGACTTTCCGGACTGCGTCCGGATACCGATATCAGGATAGAGTATACCGGCCTCCGTCCGGGCGAAAAGCTGGAGGAGGATACCCACATGGCGGAGGAGTCGGTGGAGGATACAGGCCACATGATGATCCGTGTGGCACGCGACCGCAATGCCGGATATGAAGGGCTTGCCGAGTCTCTGAAGAAACTATCTGCCGCCTGCGACGCCGGGGATCCCGGCGCCTGCGCCGGGGTTCTTGAGAGCATCGTTCCGACCTACAATCCTTCGGGAAGAGCCGGGGAGGCGACCTGATGATAGACATCCACTGCCACATCCTTCCGGGGCTCGACGACGGAGCGCCCGACATCGACGCGTCGATACTCATGGCGGAGATAGCCGCCGAATCGGGAGTCACCGATATCATCGCGACGCCGCACACGAATCAGGCCGGGCGGTTCGAGAACTACGCGTCGCCCGCGACGGACGCCGTCTTTTCGGCTCTGTGCGGGGAGATCGCGAGCCGTGAGATCCCGGTCCGCCTGCACCCCGGCATGGAGGTGTACGGCTCGGGCATGGTGCCTGAGATGCTGAGGGACGGGAAGCTCGTGACCCTGGCGGGCAGCCGGTACTTTCTCATCGAATTCGGCTTCAGGGACGACCCCGACCGGATGGAGGGGATCCTCGACGGTCTGCTCGGGGCCGGAGTCGTGCCGGTCGTCGCCCACCCCGAAAGATACGAACTGATACAGGACCATCCCAACCGCCTCTTCCGGTGGGCGTCGCGCGGGATACTGCTGCAGTCGAACAAGGGAAGTTTCACCGGGTTCTTCGGAAGGAAGCCCCGCGAGCTCGCCTTCGCCATGGTCGCGAGAGGGCTGACGGCCTTCGTCGCCAGCGACGCGCACGGATACGAGCACAGGACGCCGGCGCTTGACGGCGTCGAAGAGATACTGACGCTCGAATTCTCGGGAGAGACAGCAAAGAGGCTTCTGTACGACAATCCGGGTAAGGTGCTGCGCGACGAACCTGTCAGATACGGAAACATCCGTCCGTTCCGCTAGAGCAAAGGAGGGACTAAACATGAAAAGAATACTAATTGTCTCTCTGGCGCTGTTTATGCTGTCGGGACTCGTATGGGCGGGATTCAATCTTTACAGATCCGTGGCCTCTTCCGGAGAGCCTCCGGTCATCTCTTTTGAATCCGACTCGATCAGCCTGCCCATCAGCGCGAAGGACACCGACATGCTGGCAGGCGTGCATGCGACCGACGCCGAGGACGGCGACATCAGCGGAGACGTCTTCATCGAGAGCCTGTCCAGGATGAACGCCGACGGTTCGGTCACCGTGACCTACGTCGTCTTCGACGGCGACAAAAACGCCGCCAAGGCAAAGAGAAAGCTCTTTTACTCGGATTATACACAACCGGTGTTCAGGCTCGACGCGCCGCTCATCGGCACCGTTTCCAACATCAGCGAGCTCGCCGGCATCATGAAGGCGTACGACTGCATCGACGGCGACATCTCCGACGTGGTCAAGGTCACCTATCTCGACAGGCTGACGACGACTGTCGGCACATATCCCGTCGAATTCAGGGTGACGAACAGCCTCGGCGACACGGTCTATCTCGAGACCGAGCTCGAGTGCGCCCCCGCCGGCTTCAACAACGCCGGTATCACCCTGACAGACTATCTGATCTACCTCGACGAGGGAGCGGCTTTCGATCCGCTCTCATACGTCGACGGATACACCGTGGACGGAACGAAGATCAGCGGCGCCGGCGGACTGACCGTCTCGTCCGGAGTGAACACCTCCGTCCCCGGAGTATACACCGTGACTTACACCTATGAGACTTCCGGCTCCTCCAGCCACACAAAGCTGATCGTCGTCGTGAAGGGCGGAAAGGAGGCTGCGGAATGAACGAAAAGAACCGCGTCTCCGGAAAATTCGCCGGCAAGGTCCACGGCGTGCTCCTCTTCAGAGCGCTGCTCCGGGGACTGCCGCTGATAATCTCATGCGCGCTTCTCGCCGGTGTTTCCGGTTACGTCTGGGGAAGTCTCTCTTACAAGCCTGTCTACCAGACTACTACGACTTTTGTCGTCACGGCGAACAACGGGAGCTCGGCAAGCTCGTATACCAACCTGACGTCGGCGACCAATCTTGCCAGTCATCTGTCGGTGGTCCTGAAGAGCGACACGCTGAAGAACGCCGTAATGGAGGATCTGGGGACAGATTCCTTCAACGCCTCGCTCTCGGCAAGAGTCATCTCTGACACCAATCTGATAGTCATGGGCGTCGCCGCATATTCCGCGAAAGACGCCTACCAGATTACCGAGAGCGTTCTCAAGGAGTTCGGAGAGCTGACCGACATCGTCATGAGCGACGTCGCCTTCGAGGTCCTTCAGCGGCCTACCGTCCCGGTGGCCCCGACCAACAGCCCCGATTCTGCATCCAGGGCAAAGCGTTTTGCCTGGATCGCCGCCGCTCTCGTGACGCTTGCGGTGCTGGCGTTCGCCCAGTTCCGAGATACGGTAAAGACCGAGGACGAAGTCGAGAAAAAGCTTGATACGAACCTGCTCGTCAGTGTCGGACACGAGCGGAAACACCTTTCGCTGAAGGATATTCTCAGAAGGAAAGAGGGTAGCATCCTGATAACGAATCCCACTGTCAGTTTCGCTTTCGTCGAGACCTTCAAGAGACTCAGGATTAAGATCGAGCATGAGGCGACGGACAAGTCAAAGAAGGTGATCCTCGTCACCTCGTTCGAGGAGGATGAGGGCAAGTCCACCGTCGCCGCCAACCTGGCGATGGTGCTCGGACGGAAGTACCGGAAGGTGCTCCTGATTGACGCCGACCTGAAAAAGCCGGCGCTCCACAGGATCCTCGGATACGAAAACAGAGAGTACGTACCGATCGGCGATCTTCTCCGCGGCAGGACGGAAGGCGATACCGACGTCATCATCAACGACGAGGAAAAGAGGATCCACGCCATGGTTGGCTCCGCCGGAGAGAGCTACAGCTCCGACCTGCTTTCCGGAGACCGCATGGCATCGCTGCTTTCGATAGTTTCTGACAGATACGACGTTATAATAATCGATTCTCCGCCGCTTTCGGCCGGAAACGACACCGAGAACCTCGCCGATCTCGCCGACGCGTCGGTGCTCGTGGTGAGACAGGACTACGTTCCCGCGAAGATACTCAACGACGCCATCGATCATCTTCGCGGATCAAAAGCGGGACTGCTCGGATGCGTTCTGAACAACGTAAGGATCGCCGACATAAGCGAGCTCTACTCCTACGGCGACCGCGGCGGCACGGCATACTCCAGATACGGCTACGGAAAGGGAACGTACGGCGGCTACGGCAACGGATACGGATCCTCTGAAAAAGACGGGAAGGAGGATGACGCGCAATGAGCGAACGCGATTACGAAAACGAGCAGATTGCCGCGAGACTTGACGTCGTTTCCGCCGTCCTTCAGGCGATGAAGCGCGGTCTGCGTGCCTTCTGGTGGCTGATCATCATACTCGTGCTGGCGGGCGGAGGCATCATGGGCTACCGCAGCTGGAGATCGTATTCTCCCTCCTATACCGCCTACGCGACCTTCACGGTGAGGGTCAAGAACAACTACTACGCCTCCATCTCCTCATATAACGCCCATTCCGCCACGCAGATGGAGAAAACATTCCCCTACATCCTGACCAGCGGGATCCTTTACGACCGCGTTAAGGAGGACCTGGGGATCTCCTACCTTCCTTCGATATCCGCAAAGGCGACTTCGGGTTCGAATATGATCACCCTGTACGTAAAGGGGTCCGATCCGCAGCTCTGCCACGACGTGCTTGAGTCGGTCATCAAAAACTATCCCGAGCTTGCGGAGTATGTTGTAGGTGCTACATATCTTGTTATGATCGACGAGTCGGGCGTCCCTCAGGAACCGACCAATACGAGAGAGTGGAAGTCCGCCGCAAAGAAGGGTGCGCTTGTCGGTCTGCTAGCCGGGCTGGCGGCGGCGTTCATCTACGGTATCGCCAAGGCTACGGTCAGCACTCGCGAGGAGGTCGAGTCGATCTCGAACGCCAGATATATCGGGGCGATCCCGAAGACGGCGGTCAAAAAGCGGTCGGAAAACAGGAGCCGCAGCCTGCTGTCGGTGTCGCGTGTCCAGGACAGGGCATACAGGGAATCACTCAGACTTATAGCCGGACGCGTCGACCGGAACATGCAGTCGTCGCACGCGAGAACGCTGATGGTCTGCAGCGCCATCCCAGGAGAGGGAAAGACCACGGTGCTTTACAATATCGCCGAACTTCTCTCAAAGAGGGGACGAAATGTCCTGATCATCGACGGAGACCTCAGAAACCCGTCGATGCACGATATGCTCGGCTGGGACAGGCAGACGGGACTGTCGGATTACCTGACAGGCAAAGCGGGAGTCGAAGACATCATAAGGCCGACGGGAGAAAAAATGCCCGACGTCATCTGCGCAGGAGCCTCGTCCGAGCGATCTTCCGAGCTGCTCAGCAGCCCGAAATTCCGCGAACTGATAGAGTCGCTTGCCGAACATTACGATTACGTTCTGTTTGACTCGCCGCCGACCGCGATAATGACCGACTCGATGGAGATGAGCCGGTTCATCGACGCCGCGCTGCTAGTCATCAAGCAGAACTACGCCAGCCGTTCCAGCGTGATCAACACGCTGCGCACGCTTGAAGAATTCGGGGTGCCGCTCCTCGGATACGTATTCAACTCCTTCAGCGGCCATTCGCGCCGGGGCTACGGATACGGCTATGGATACGGGTACGGCTATGGCTACGGCTACGGCTACGGGTACGGAAGCAGTTACGGATACGGCGAAAAAGACAACACAAGACAGGACTGACGGCCGTTCGCGGCCGTCCCGGACCCGAGAGATGAGACCTGAGCAAACGCATGTGGTTTACAGAAAAGTCATAAAAAGGATACTGGACTTCGTTCTGTCGCTTTTGGGGATAATCATTCTGCTTATCCCCATGGCGGTGATCGCGCTGCTCGTCCGGATAAAGCTCGGCTCGCCGGTGATCTTCGGTCAGGAGCGGCCGGGGAAGGACCGGAAACTCTTTCGAATGTACAAGTTCAGGTCGATGACCGACGAAAGAGGCTCCGACGGTGAGCTGCTGCCCGACGCCGACCGGCTGACGCCCTTCGGGAAAAAGCTCAGAGCGCTCAGCCTCGACGAGCTTCCCGAACTGTTCAACGTGCTGAAGGGCGATATGAGTCTTGTCGGCCCCAGGCCTTTCTTAAAGAAGTACCTGCCGCTGTACAATGAGGAGCAGAACCGCCGGCACGAGGTAAGACCGGGCATGACGGGACTGGCGCAGACAAAAGGCAGGAATCTCGTCGACTGGCAGGAGCGGTTCAGATACGACGTATATTACGTCGATCATCTGTCGTTTATGCTTGATCTGAAGATAGTTTTTAAGACCTTGTCGACAGTCCTGAAGAGAGAGGGCATCCATTCGGGGACGTCCGAAACGATGGAAGAATTTACAGGAAACAAAGAGGGAGGGAATCCGGAATGAACCAGCAGGTCATCGTGATAGGCGCCGGAGGCCACGGACGCGTGGTGGCTGATGTCATCACCTGCGCGGGAGACACCGTGCTCGGCTTTCTTGACGACAACGGAGATCTTCCCGAGAGGATAATCGGTTTTCCCTATCTCGGAAAGACCAACAGGTTCTCCGATTATCCCGGCGCGTCCTTCATCATCGCCATCGGCGATTCGGAGATCAGAGAGCGGTTTGCAGCCCGGATGTCAGGCTGCCGCTGGTATACGGCGATACACCCGTCGGCCGTGATCTCCCGCAGAGAAGTTGAGATCGGGGAGGGAAGCGCCGTCATGGCGAACGCCGTGATCGGCCCCTGCGCGAAGGTCGGGAAGCACTGCATAGTAAATACTGCGGCGGTCGTCGAGCACAACAACACCGTCGGCGACTTCTCGCACGTTTCGGTAGGCGCGAAGCTGGCCGGGACGGTGACCGTCGGCAGGGGCGTCTGGATAGGGATCGGGGCGTCGGTGATCAACGACGTGACGATCTGTGACAGGGCTCTCATCGGGGCCGGGGCTATGGTGATCAGGAACATCAGCGTTCCCGGCAAATACATCGGCGTGCCGGCGATCAGGCTGGACAGATAAGACCGGAATTTCCGGACCGGTAAGGCAAACATTTCACCGGTCGACATATGCCGGTGAAGAGCGAAGGAACGGAGACTGATCAAAATGTCGCATATCATTTTTGTCGGGAACTATTCCCTCGGGATGTACAGGTTTCGCGGAGACCTTATCTCGGCGCTCCTGGCCGCGGGGCAGAGAGTGACCGTCCTTCTTCCGGACGCGGAGTACGCGGATGAGATAAAGTCGCTCGGTGCTTCGTTGGTAATGACGCCGATGGACCGGCGGGGGATGAACCCGTTCCGCGATCTGTCGCTTCTCGGGTTCTACAAAAAGACTTTCAGAGAGCTCCGGCCCGACGCCGTCTTGACATATACGATAAAGCCGAACATATATGCCGGCAGGGCGGCCGCGACTCTCGGCATACCTTTCGTTGCAAATATTACGGGACTCGGCACCGCATTCGAAAAACCGGGACCGCTCCGGACCCTGGTCATCCTGATGTACCGCTCGTCATTAAAGAGAGCCGGCAGGGTATTCTTTGAGAACAGCGTCAACAGACAGATCTTTATTGACGGCCGGATCGTCAGGGAGGAGCAGACGGTGCTGCTAGGCGGCGCAGGAGTCAATACGGAGGCCTTTCCGCTCCAGCCTTTTTCCGGCAGAGATAGAACAGACGACAGCCGCTTCATATTTCTTTTCATCGGTCGCGTGATGCGCGAAAAGGGCATCGACGAACTGCTCCGGGCGATGCGGGTCCTGAGAAACAGGGGCGTCGGATGCGCGCTGGACGTCGTCGGAATAACCGAAGAGGACTATAAAGCAAAATTCGCGGAGGCCGAGGCCGAAGGCTGGCTTTGCGACCGCGGATTTCAGAAGGACGTAAGGCCGTTCATCGCCGGTTGCGACTGTTTCGTCCTGCCTTCCTGGCATGAGGGAATGGCCAACACGAACCTTGAGGCGTCGTCGTCCGGAAGGCCGGTAATAACGACAGATATCCCGGGATGCCGCGAGGAAGTCGTCCCCGGGGTCACCGGCTGGCTTGTCCCGCCGAAGGACGCTGGAGCGCTCGCTGACGCAATGGAGCAGGCCGCCCGTCTTGACGCGGAAAAACTCCGCGCGATGGGCGCGGAAGGCCGGCGTTATGTCACAGAGCATTTTGACAAGAGGGCGGTCGTCGCAGAGACCGTCGGCGTCATAAACAAACTGATAAAACGCAACTGATAATACGAACCGGTCCGCCGTCGGCGGAGCAACACTTTCAGAAGGGAGGCGTCGAAAAATGACAGAACTTCTGCCTGTTTTTATAGCATGTATTGCCGGCGCCGTCCTTACCGATGCCTTTTCGCTTTACGACCACGAAGAGCACAGGTATGTTTACAAGGAAAAGGTTTTTTTCATAATAATCGCGCTTGTTGCCGCGGTCTTCTGCGGCCTACGGCGGGGATACAACGATACGTACAACTACCGTCATCTGTATGAGATAGTTGACGTTTCACGGCCGTTCTTCTCCGATTTCAGCTGGAAACTGTCCGAAAGCTTCGGGTTTAAGATCGCATACAAGGCGATGGCATATCTCGGATGGGATGTTCAGATCTTCCTTATGCTGTTTGCGCTGTTTGACGTAGGAACAGTCTTCTGGTTCGTCTTCAGGCATTCAAGATCGCTGACGCTCAGCGTTTTTCTGCTGTTCGCTACCGGAGTTTATACCTTCTGTTTCGCGGCTATCATGCAGTGCACGGCTACGGCTTTCTGTCTTATAGGGGTGGACAGGTATCTGAAGAACAGGCCTCTCGGCTTTCTTCTGTTTGTTCTGATCGGCTGTACATTCCATACTTTTTGTCTTGTTTATCTTATTGTGCCGTTTTTGGTCAGTCCGCCGTGGAACAATAAGACGTATGCCATTATTATCGCAACCCTTGTGGCGGCAATTCTCTTTTCGGAGTTTGTAAGGCTCGTAATAGGGATCACGTCGGCGACCGGTGAGATTTACACCGAGGGAGATTTTTCATCCGGCGGTGCCAGAGTCAACATTTTCCGAGTCCTGGTCACCGGTGTTACATCTGTGCTGAGTTTTATTGCAAGAGACAAACTTTGCCGAAGCGATGACAGACTGATAAATATTTCAGTCAATCTTTGCCTTATACAGTTGTCAATAATGTTCCTGGGACTGTTCGGCACGGCAAATTATTTTGCCAGAATGGCAAATTATTTCCTGATCTTTCAATGCATCGCACTTCCGTACCTTGTGGAGAAATACTTTGTTTCTGAATCTGACGGTATTCTGAGTATGAAAACGATGATGATCGCTGGTTATTCCGGATATTTCATTTACGCTGAAGCAATAATATTCGGTGGGTTTGATACCCTTCATTCAGGAGTATCATTAAACAGTTTTTTATCACTTCTGGTATAGTCCCGATATGAGAGTATTGCAGATCGTCACCACGATGAACCGCGGCGGGCTCGAGACGATGCTCATGAATTACTACAGGCACGTCGACAGGCAGCAGGTGCAGTTTGATTTCCTTGAGCACCGCGCGGAGGAGAGCGACTACGACGCCGAGATAGAAGGGCTCGGCGGAAGGATATACCGCCTTCCCGCGCTCAATCCTTTCAGCCCGTCATACCGGAAGGCTCTGACCTCCTTCTTTGAAGAGCACACGGAATACCGCGTAGTCCATTCACACCTCGACTGCATGAGCGCGATACCGCTTTCTGCGGCAAAAAAGGCTGGTGTTCCGGTCAGGATCGCGCACGCGCACAGTACTTCTCAGGACCGCGACCTGAGATATCCGCTGAAGCTTATATATAAAAAACGCATACCGAAATGCGCAACCGGACTTCTGGCTTGCGGAGATGCGGCAGGCAGATGGATGTTTGGCGGTGTCCCCTTCGAGGTGCTGCCAAACGCGATAGACACCTGCAGGTTTGCTTTTTCTGACGCCGCGAGAGCGGCAAAAAGAGCCGAGCTGGCGCTCGGCGACTGCCTTGCAATACTGCACACAGGCAGGTTCTACTGGCCGAAAAATCACGAATTCCTTTTGCGAATTTTTTCGGAGATATTGAAGATCAGACAGGACGCCGTTCTTCTCCTTGCCGGAGAGGGCGAGCTGTTTGATGCGACAAAGGCGCTGGCGCAAGATGCCGGAATAGCCGGCAGCGTGCGTTTTCTCGGACTGAGATCCGACGTTCCGGAGCTTATGTCGGCCTCCGATGTCTTCATCCTGCCGTCCAGATACGAGGGGTTCCCGGTGGTACTCGCCGAGGCTCAGGCATCTGGTCTGCCCTGCCTGATATCAGACAGGGTGCCGGGCGAGGCCGCTCTGACAGGTCTTGTCAGTTCAATGTCGCTTGACGAATCTCCCGAAAAATGGGCCGAAAAAGCGGTGGAGATGGCATCAGTCCCGAGAATCTCTGGCGCCGAAGCCGTCCGCGATGCGGGGTACGATATTCAGTCTGCGGCGGAGATGCTCCAGTCGTTTTATTTGCGCGCCGGAGCCGGGGAGGAGGATGCGAAACTGTGGCAGCGCTGACTGTATTTACCCCCACATACAACAGGGCGCACACCCTGCCCGGAACCTACCGCTCGCTCTGTGAGCAGGACTGCAAGGATTTTGTCTGGCTCATCGTAGACGACGGCTCGTCCGACGGGACGGACAAACTTGTCGCGGACTGGCAGTCGGCAAGCAACGGATTTGAGATCCGGTACATATACCGTGAGAACGGCGGAATGCACGCGGCGCACAACACGGCTTACGAGAACATCGACACCGAACTCAACGTCTGCATCGATTCTGACGACGAGATGGCGCCCGGCGCCGTCGGTAAGATCCTGCGCAAGTGGGAGCAGGTCCGCAATCTCGGCTACGCAGGGATAGTCGCTCTCGACGCCGAAAAAAAGACAGGGAGCATCATCGGGACGGCGTTCGGAGATATAAATGACACCACGCTGACCGGTTTTTACCTTCGCGGGGGACTCGGCGACAAGAAGCTCATATACCGGACCGATGTGATAAACTCGGTGCCGCCCTACCCGGTCTTCGAGGGCGAAAAATACCTTGCGCTCGCATATAAATACCGCCTGATCGACGAAAAATACCGCCTGGCCGTGCTTGACGAAGTCGTATGCCTTGTCGAGTATTTGGCCGACGGCTCGACGAAAAACATGTTCCGCCAGTACGTCCGCAACCCGAAGGGATTCGCCTTCTGGAGGAAAGTCTGCATGGAGCATCCCGAGTCGATAAAGCGCCTCTTCATGGACACGACGCACTACGTCTCAAGCAGCATTATTGCCAAAAACAGACATTATGTCCGCGAATCTCCGCGCAAGTTCCTGACCGTACTGCTGACGCCTGCGGGCGCGCTCGAGACAGCTTATATAAGACGTCAGGTAAGAAAGATGGAGAGGAAATTATCCAGGAAATGATCCCGAAAAAGATCCATTACTGCTGGTTCGGCGGAAAGCCGAAACCGAAGCTCGCCGAAAAGTGCATAGCCAGCTGGCGCAGGTTCTGTCTGGATTATGAGATCGTTGAGTGGAACGAATCGAACTACGACGTAACGGCTCATCCCTACACGAAGAGCTGTTTTGAGCGCGGAATGTGGGCGTTTCTAAGCGATTACGCAAGGCTCGATGTAGTATTCCGCGAAGGCGGACTGTATTTTGATACGGACGTTGAACTGATACGCGATCCGTCGGAATTGCTGGAAGAACGCGCGTTTTTCGCTTTTGAGAACAGAGACTATGTCGCGACCGGCCTCGGATTCGGCGCCGAGTCGGGACATCCGGCGGTGGCGGCGATGCTTCGCGAATATGACGCTTTCCGCGAAGCTGAAACAGGTTTTTCTCCCGTCGGCTGCCCGACGCTCAACACACGTGCGCTCGAGAAGCTCGGACTTGTCAAAGACGGCCGTGAGCAGAGACTTGGCAATATCCGTATCATTCCCGCGGAATGGATGAATCCGCTCGACGACGCGACCGGAAGACTGAATGTCACCGACAGGACTGTCAGCATCCACTGGTACGCAAAGAGTGCACTCAAAAGATCAGACCGGATCAGATCAAGGTTTACACGTCCGCTCCACAGGATGTTCGGGACCGATTTCTTTTCCAGAATGAAAAGAAAAGAGAAGTGACGTGGAACTGACAAAAAATTAAGCCGGTACTGCCGGTGTTAACTCATGAAAAGAATCCTCATTTTCTCACATTCCCTTGAACTCGGCGGAGTCGAAAAGGCGCTTCTCGGGCTGCTTGAAGGACTTGATCCGTCTGAATACGAGATCGATCTGTTCCTGATGCGCCATTCAGGCGAGTTGATGAAATATATCCCGTCTCATGTCAGACTGCTTCCCGAGATCCCCGCGTACGCGTCTATGGCGGTTCCCCCGCTCGAAGCTCTGAAGCGCGGGCAGCTGCGAGTCCTTGCCGGACGTGTCAGAGGAAAGATCGCCGCAAGGCGGTTCAGGAGACAAGCCGGGACCGACGGCGGCGGGATGGTCGAGATCCTCTACAGCCACCGCTATACGGCAGGCGCGATGCCCCGCGTAGGCGACGGAAGATACGATCTCGCGATAAGCTTTCTCACGCCGCACTACTACGTGGCCGAGAAGGTCGACGCCGACAGAAAGGCCGCGTGGATCCACACCGATTATTCCGCGATCGTAACAGACGTCGCCGAAGAGGAGCGAATGTGGTCGAGGTTCGACCGCATAGTCGCCGTGAGCGACGCCTCCGCAGCGACGTTCGGATCGGTATTCCCGTCACTGAAGCCGAAGCTGACCGTTTTTGAGAACCGGCTGCCACTGAGTTATATGAAGTGCCTTGAAGACGCCATCGATGTATCCTCAGAGATGACTGACGACGGAAGGATTAAGCTCCTTTCGGTGGGCAGATTCTGCGAGGCGAAGAACTTCGACAGCATACCGGCGATCTGCAAGATGATCTTGGCAAAGGGACTGAATATCGTCTGGTATATCATCGGATTCGGCGGGGACGAGCCCCTGATCCGCGAAAGGATCGCGGAGGAGGGTGTGGAGGCGTCTGTGATCGTCCTGGGTAAGCGGGAGAACCCCTACCCGTATATGAAGGCCTGCGACGTCTACGTGCAGCCCAGCCGCTACGAGGGCCGCTGTGTGGCCGTCCAGGAGGCTCAGGCGCTCGGGAAGCCGGTGATCATCACCGCTTACCCGTCGTCTGCGTCACAACTGACGAACGGAGTCGACGGGTGGATAGTGCCGCTGGAGAACGAGACATGCGCCGAGGCGCTTTCGGAGCTGTTGAGATCAAAGGAAAAACTGAAGAGCGTTGTGCATGTGGCAGATAAAAATGTCAACGGGGCAGGTATGATAGATCTGTCCTTCCTGATGGGAGAATAAGATAAATGTCGGAAAACAACCTGCCGACCGTCAGTGTCGTGGTCCCGGTTTTCAATACCGAAAAATGGCTCCCTGACTGCATTAACAGCCTTGCCGGACAGACATATCACCGATTTGAGGTTATACTCGTGGACGACGGCTCGACCGACGGCAGCGGGAAGCTCTGCGATGAATTTGCCGCTTCAGACTGGCGGACGCGCGTCATTCATGAGGAAAACCGCGGACTGTCAGCGGCAAGGAACGCCGGAGCTATTGCGGCAACAGGCGAGTATCTGATGTTTCTGGATTCCGATGATTATATCGACGCTGATACCATCGAAAAACTTGCTTCGGCGGCGGCTGAAGCAGATGCCGATATCGTTGCGACGGGGTTTGTCTATACATATACCGACCGCGAGGAATCTGCCGTTTCTACGTACGGCCAAGACACCTGCTTCGGTAATCACGATGCTGTTGAGGAACTTGTTTCCGGACGGATCCCGAATTTCGCCTGGGGGAAACTGATTAAGACCTCCATCGTTCGCGGGCACATGTTCCCTGAGGGCAGACTGTTTGAGGATCATTACTGGACTCACCTGATTTTCGGAGATTCGGAACGGGTCCTGTGGCTGGAAGCATATCTGTTTCATTACCGACAGCGGGAAGGGAGCATCTCTTATACCTACTCTCCCGACCGGCTTGATTTGCTCGACGGCTGGAGGGCAAGATGCGTATATCTTGATGAGAGGTATCCCGATCTCAAGCCTGTATATCTCTGCTTTCTGTCAAAGCAGTTTCCGCCAGCGTGCTGGCTCGTACTGACTCGTATGAAGAGGGCAAAGAAGAAAGCTTTCCTGCGCCTGCGCTCCTTCTCGGCTGACTTCAAACTTGCTGAGTATGCTTCTGAAAAAGACAGAAAACTAATATCAGCTCTAGACCGTTCGGTTTTCTCTTATGCTGTCACCGCTATATTCGAAAGGATCTTCCGCAAATGAATCCGAAACAGCTGATCCTGCGTGCATTCTACAGCGTCTGCCGGTGTTTACCCGTAAAAAAGAAGACGGTACTGCTGTTCAGTTACTACGGCGGGCAGTACGGAGGATCTCCTAAGTACATCGGGGAATACCTGAGCAAGCATTCGGATTTCAAAGTTATTTGGGCTTTCGCAGACCCCTCTGCACACCCAGGATGCGCTGCGGATAAAACTGTCAGATACGGTCGTTTCGAGTATTATTACCGCCTGGCCACATCCGGAATACTGATAACGAATTACCGGATGACTGAAGAATTCAGAAAGAGAAAAGGACAGAAATATCTTCAGACATGGCACAGTTCGCTCCGTATGAAGATGATAGAGAAAGACGCGGAAAACACTCTTCCGGAGAATTATCTTCGAATGGCGAAGATCGACTCTCCGCAGATCGACTGGCTTCTGGCGGGCTCGGAAAAAAGCAGAGAGATCTTTGAACGGGCGTTCTGGTATACCGGGGTAATAGCGACTACAGGTACGCCTCAGTGCGATGTTCTGTTCAACACTCCGGAAGGTATCGGAGAAAAGGTGCGCAGATGTCTTGGGATCGGTCAGGAGAAGAAGATTCTGCTTTACGCTCCGACATTCCGGAAAAACGACGATCTTTCCGTATATCTGTCCGGTACTGAGGAACTGCTCGAGGCTGTTACTGTCCGTTTCGGCGGCGAGTGGGTTCTCCTTGTCAGGCTTCATCCGCATCTTCTTCGAGAGGCGGACAGCATGTCCTTCGGTGAAAGAGTCATTAACGCCACCGCTTATGACGATGCTCAGGAACTTCTTGCCGTATCGGATGTTTTGCTCAGCGATTATTCGGCGATCGTCTTCGATTTTGCCCTTACGCACCGTCCGTGTTTCCTTTATACGCCCGACATTGACAGATATACGTCCGGTGACAGAGGCCTCTATTTCAGGCCGGACGAGCTGCCGTTCATTTCTGCCGGGACGCCGGAAGAACTGTTTCTTGCGATACGGAATTTTGACCCTGATAAATATGAAGAGGGCATAACCGGTTTTCTGAAAGGGATCGGAAGCTGTGAGGACGGTCACGCCTGCGAAAGAGTCCTGAAACTGGTGGAAAGAGGGATCAGAAAGTGATTGTAGGATATACAACCGGGGTGTTCGATCTGTTTCACGTCGGACATTTGAACATACTCCGCAGGGCAAAAGAGCACTGTGACTACCTTATCGTCGGGGTGACTGTGGACGAACTTGTCGCATACAAGGGTAAACGCGCTTTTATCCCTTATGAGGAGAGGCGGGCTATTGTCGAGGCGATAAAATATGTGGACAAGGTGGTACCGCAGACATCGATGGACAAGATGGAAGCCTGGGAAAAATATCACTTTGACCGCATGTTCGTAGGCGATGACTGGAAGGGCACCGAGATATGGAACAGGTGGGAGCGGGAATTCGCTAAGGTAGGAGTTGAAATAATCTATTTCCCGTATACGACGGAGACATCATCTACGCAGCTCAGGGAAGCCCTGGAAAATCTCAATGGAAAAAAACAGTAAAACGAAGCTCCTGTTTGTGATCGAATCGCTTAAACCAGCCGGAGCAGAGAAGAGTCTTGTAACACTGCTAAACCTGATCGATCCGGAGCGGTTTGATATTGATCTTCAGCTTTTCTCATACTGCGGGGAGTTTGAATCCATGCTCCCCTCATATGTTACACTGCTTCCCGAACTTCCGTATTTCAAAGCGTGCGAAGGCTCCCTTCTTCAAACTGTCAGTCTGGCGCCGCGAGGAAAAAGGTTCAGGTACCTGTTCAGCAGGATAGCATATTCAATTGATATCCGAACAAAAAAATACACAAATCCCGAAAAAGCAGTCAGGTTCTGGAAACACTGCGGAAAGTGTTTTGATAAATGCGATAAGACCTATGATTTTGCGATTGCATATGCTCAGGGAGTGCCGACTTTTTATGTTGCGGACTGTGTCATTCCCAAGGCAGGCAGATTTGCCTGGGTGAATGTCGATTTCCGTTTGAAAGGCCTTGAACGTTCCTTCTCACTGGATAAATACCTGAAATATAACAGAGTCTGTGCTGTATCGGATCTTTCAAGGGAAGTGTTTGCCGAGATTTTTCCCGAGCTTTCCGAACGGCTTACCGTTATCAAAGATATCAACGACGGCAGGTTGATCTCGAAGATGTCTGAGCTTCCTTCGAACGCTGATACGGATATGGCAGATGGGCCGATTCGGATTCTAACTGTCGGGCGTCTAGCCGCTCAGAAAGGGTATGACATAGCTGTCGAAGCCTGCCGGATCCTTTGTGAGCGCGGTATTTCTTTTACCTGGTATGTTCTTGGGAAAGGGCCGCTTGAAGCGGAGATCCGTGAAAAAATCAGAGGCGCGGGAATTGACGGGAGATTAGTTCTTCTGGGAGTCAGAGAAAATCCGTATCCATATTTCAGAAAAGCAGATATATATGTCCAGACGTCGAAGCACGAGGGTTTTGGATTGGCTATTGCCGAAGCGCGAATACTGAATATTCCGGTCGTCACGACGAATTTTGATGCCGTCTGGCAGCAGATGATTAACTTTGAAAACGGTCTTGTTGTCGATATGAACGCCGAAGCGGTTGCTGATGGGATCGAAAAACTGATTTCAGATCGCGACCTCTATGGATAGTGTAAAATATTATGTGTAAATAACGATTGGGTATAGAAAAGGAACCCAAAATCCTGTATAATGTTAAGTCGCACCAAAACACAGAACAGGAGAGTGGGTTCCCGTGAGTAA
>JAEEGI010000653.1_pt1 | contig 97734 bp, 78 predicted proteins | sample 8958751 | NCBI WGS metagenome assembly JAEEGI01 (sample SAMN16246545, study PRJNA631951) | gut metagenome | biome: gut microbiome; feature: rumen; material: KS-attached | host: Bos | place: Iran: Karaj | collected 2018-10 | reverse complement strand
TGAAAGCTCTTTTCTTCGCGAAAACCACTGCCGCGCCGAGAGCGAGGACACCGAGGACGGCGAACATTGCCACTGTGGCGTCGCCGGTCTGGACGTTTTCGTCATCAGGGCCAACGTAGGTGAAGCTGGTGTTCGGAGTGGTGCCTGCGCCGTTGGCGTTGACGTTCTCGTCGATCTTCACGATGGTGCCGTCAGCAAGTTTGGCTACGGCAACGATATCGTTGGTGCCCTTGAGGTTGGATACGTCGATGGTCATATCGAATCTGGTGGCGTACTGACCGCCGTTGGCAGGATCGGTAACGGCAGCTTCGGGAGCTACTTTATAGTCGCCGAAGGTGTTCTCACCGTTGATCTGATAGCCAAGCTCGTCGATCTCGGTCTCGAAGCCGATCCAGCCGCGGATGCGGATGGTCTGGACGCTGCCGTCGGAACCGTCGATCGTTCTGCCTACGCCGTCAAGTTTGTCGGAAGCAGCGCCGTCGTCCTGTCCGAAGTTCATAACGTCGTTGACGTAGATCGTGTCGAAGGAAGCTCCGTGAAGCTGGAAGCTGCCGGTCTCTCCGCCGGGGATCTCGGAGCCGAGGGGAACGAAGCCTTCGCCTGCATCGGTGGTGTAGATGCCGAAGTAGCTGTCGCCGCGCTCAAAGATGATGTAGTCTGTGGAAAGCGGATCGGCGCCGTAGCAGAAGAAAGCGTAGCATCCTTCGGGAACGGAAGCGCGAAGCGTGTAGGCTCCGGCAGGAACAGTCTTTCCAAGATCCACTTCGCGGAGGGATGTTGCGTTTCGCGGCAGCTAAATTGAACACTGACGGTTTCTGCTCAAACTCGTCAGGGTTCAGCCAAATTATTCTCTCTCTTCGCTTATTCAAATGGCGATGGTTCTGTCTCAAAGAGCGAAACGAGCGAGAAACGCCCAGAATTTGCCCCTCATCCCGATTTTTTGGGCGTTTGGAAGGAAGTGGCGCTGTCTCTAAGTCCAAAATGAGCGAGAAACGCCCAGAATTTGCCCCTCATCCCGATTTTTTGGGCGTTTTGAAGGAGGCGGCGCTGTCTCAAGGAGCGAAATGAGCGAGAAACGCCCAGGATTTGCCTCTTTTCCTGATTTTTTGGGCGTTTGGAAGGAAGTGGCGCTGCTTCGAATCTTAAAATGAGCGAAAAATCAAATCCACCTTCACTCCGCGCAGCGGAACATCACTCGGCGCAGCCGAATAGCACTGTGCGAAGCACAATATCACTCAGCGCAGCGGAATATCACTCGCCGTAAGGCGAATAGCACTGCGCTCCGCGCAATATCACTCCGCGCAGCGGAACTGACGTGGTATAGTAAAGTTGGAATACGACATCACATTTTTGTATAATATAAACAGAGAGGTGAATCGTAATGATCGACAATGAATTGAGGAAACAAATAGTCCGGTTACATTTTGAACAGGGACGAACAGTAAAAAGTTTAAGCGAAGAATTCGGAGTATCCAAAAATGCCATAACCCGCTGGATCTCCGCATATCGAGAGGAAGCTGCGGCGAACGCCGAGAAGGAAGCCGCTTTGAAGAGTATGGAGGAGGTTGCCAGACTCCGGAGGGAGAATGAAAAGCTTAAGAAGGAGAATGACTTCTTAAAAAAAGCGGCGGCGTTCTTTGCGAAAGAAAGCCGGTAGAGAGATATCGGTTCATAGACAAATATCATAAACGGTTTGGAGTCAACTGGCTTCTAAAGCGTCTGAAGGTCTACCCGAACGGATACTACAACTACAAGCGAAATCGAAAGAACGCCAGAGCAAAAGAAAGAGCAAAGATAACAACAAAGATCAAGGAAATCTATCACAGTGCCAGTGGCGTTCCGGGATATCGGAACATACGTGATAGACTCGCAGAAAAAGGTATCGTGCTCAGTGCTCTTACGGTTCAAAAGTATATGAAAGAACTCGGTTTAAAGTCCGTTACCCGCAAGAAAAAGCGCTATATAAAGTCAAAAGAAGAACCGTATGCCATCTTCCCTGATCTACTGAAGCAGAACTTCACATCAGACGGCCGGGGAAAGAAGTGGTGTATAGATTTTACTTACACCTACTTCAACGGCGGGAAAAAGCGTTATAACTGTACTGTTATCGACCTCTACAGCCGTGAGGTCGTGGCCAGCGTTAATGGATCCAGGATAACCGCCGAGCTTGCTAAAAGTGCCGTGAACGCAGCTATAAAGAGGTGCGGCAAATGTGAAGATCTGCTGCTGCACAGCGACAGAGGCAGTCAATTCACTTCCAAATCATTCGTGGAATTCTGTAAAGAAAACGGTATAACTCAAAGCATGAGCAAACCCGGGTGCCCGTATGACAATGCTCCAATGGAAAGGTATTTTAATACCCTAAAGACAGAACTGCTCTATCTCCATGAATATGAGACAGAAGAGGCGCTTTACACGGAGATAACAAAAAACGCGTACGGGTATTACAACAACCAAAGGCCTCACTCTTTCAATGGCGGGTTAGCGCCAAGAAAAGTGACATAAAAATGTGTGAGCGTATTACAATTTCGCTTGACCAGAACATTGTCAAGGCTGCGGACCGCTTTTTGTCCGCAATATCGTCATTTTTTTTACAATTCCTTTACAAGTTCGACAAAAAAGAGACCGGTCCCGAGATCCCGGAGGCGGGTATCGCCAGGAAATAGGAGAATCCGTCTCTCACGGCGTTGGCAAGCGTGTTGGAAACTACTATCTCCATCACGTTGTCCCCCTTCTTTATTGCCCGGGTGAGGTCGAAGCGGTAAGGCGGACAGACTCTGATGCCCAGGTCGATGCCGTTCAGACGCATGCGGGCGGTCTGCCCCACGCTGCCCAGGTCTGTTGCCAGGCGCTCCGGCAGATCGTCTCCGAGTTCGAACCTGGCGGTGTAGCGGAGGCGCCCTGAAAATGCGGGGTCCCGTCCCGCGGCATTGATATTGAACAGTTCCGACGCTCTCACACCGGTTGCCACAGGCCCGAATTTGTCCGGTTCCTCGTATCCGGCCGCTTCGATATCGAAAGTCAGTTCGGGCCTTTCGACAGGCTTGAGCGCCGCGGGAGCGGCAATCTCAGGCAGCTCCGTCGCCCGGTCGATGACGATGATGCATGACTGATACGGCGACAGCTCCAGGTCAAATTCGTGGTACGTCTCGCCGCCGATGCACACAGTCTCCAGCGGGCAGGAAACTGTCTCGTCGTTCAGAAGGTCCAGGCGCAGCGCGGCGGCGCGGCTCGATCCCTCCAAAGCTTCTGCGGGAAGCACGGACTTTACGCGGACTTTCGTCTTCACGGTCCCGGTCACCGATTCGTTGACCGGCATGCATATCTGCGTCGTGCCTTCCCGGAGGCAGGAAACGCGCAATTTCGGGAAGCGTCCGTCAACGTATACCCTGCGGCGTCCCAGCGCGGCGTCAACGGCTTTTACAAGTTCGGAGCCCTTCATATCTTCCGTCATCCGGATCACGGGAACTCCCGCTTTCTCCAGTTCTTCCAGCGCTCCGTCAAGCTTTTCGGGAAGCAGCTCGGAATAAGGGACCACCAGGCAGCGGTAAAATGCATTGCCCACGCCGAAGCCCATAGATCCGGCACCATCGGACCGTCCTCTGCCGCACTCGTCAGGCACTGCCTTGGGCACCGCGGGATACACGTCGCTGCCGGTGCCGGGCACGAAGCAGTCGGCGGGCAGAATATCGTAATCTATATGCCGGTCGTACAGCACCTTCGCCGGCACCTGCGTGAACATAGCCCGTCCGCAGGGGTTCGCCCATTCGGCGTCAGCGTGGTAAAGTATCGCCACCTCCGCCAGGCTCTCGGCTCCCGAGAGCAGGTGCGCGGCCTGATTCCCGTACTTCATCAGTCTGGAAAAGCCTTCGAACTGGGGATCCTTGTCAGCGGCGCCGAAGTGAGGCGGGCAGTCGGGATCGGGGAAAGCGGGAGAAAAGGCGTGGGGCACGAAATGATTGACGCCACGCACCAGCAGGTAGTCAAGCAGCCACTTCATTAGAGGCGTGCCTTCCGCCCAGCCGTAGGCGCCGAAAACTTCGCACATCGCCCTGCCTTCCGCCCTGGTGTTGACCCGGGCGAAGGAGGAGCACAGCTTGCCCAGCACGTAATGGAAAAACGCCGGATCGCCGTCGTTGCCGAATGAAGAATAAGTATGTATGTGGTCGGAAATGCCTGGAATGATCTGATGGAGCACTATGTCGATGCCGCCCATATGCTGCCCGTCCAAGGCTCTGAAATAGTGGCCGGAGCTGCATCCGAGGCGCCCGTGGGCGTTCATGTCCTCTATTATGTGGCCTATATACTGGACTCCGTGGGCTTCGCACCAGTCTCCCAGCTGCCTCGTAAAGCAGTCCCGGTAAAGCTTCGTGGCGGCGTCCATATACGCGTGGCGTACTTCTCCCGTGACGCTGCCCAGGCCGAACCACAGGGCCGGAAACAGCGGCACCGGATCTTCGCCCAGGGCCTCTCTCATCATATCTACGATCCTGTCGTTCCAGGGAAGCGCCAGGCCAGGCATGCCCAGGCGGTGGTCGTAAAAGCCCATGTCGACGGAATGGGGCGCTGCCCAGTCGTTGCCGAAAAGCGGCTCGTCAGAGAAAAAGCCGGCGACCGTATTGCCGAAATATTTGCCGTAATGTTCGTAATGGGATTCGTACACCGTGTCGATCAGCACGCGCACCGACTCTTCGCTGAGCATATCGATATAGTCAGGCTTGTTGGTGCCGCGCCTGGTCTTGTAGAAGAAGAACACGCGCCAGAGGCCCTCGGGCAACGAAAAGTGCAGGTACCCTCCGTCAACGCCTTCCGTGAGCTCCACGGGCCTGTTTACGCAATCTTCCGGATACGAATACCCGTCCTCCGGGCCCGGCGTTTTCCCGCCGAATACTTCATCTTCCTGAGCATCCGCAGCATCGGTTCCCGCTTCGTCAACGCCCCCGAGCCTCGGATATGCCCATACGCCCAGCAGCTTCTGGTCATCCCGCTCCGGCTCCACCAGCAAGATGGCATCCTCCAGCGGTCCCGCCACGTCAACGTGCCTCTCCGTCAGCTGCCATTTCCTCAATTCCGGATGCTTTTTGGCGATCATTCCGCCTGCGTGCCCCGTGGGAAAGTGGTCGTCGTCAAGGATCCAGACTTTCATCCCCAGCGCTTCCGCCTCCCGGATGATCAGGTCCATGTCCCGCCACCAGCCCTCGCCGCAGAAATCCTTGTGAGGCCTGGATTCCACGCAGAACGCCCTTGCCCCGCTCTCGTAGATGCGCCGGACTTCCCTTGGAATGGTATCGGTGTGGTCGCCGTGCTGCCAGTAGAACGGCAGCATGTAATTGCCTTCGTTGCCCTTTAAAACGTCATCCAGGCGGCGGTACATAAGGCTTCCTCCTTCTTGCGCGAGATCAGAGATTCATCAGATCAGAGGGTCTCGAGATCAGAGAATTCTATCTTAACTTTGTTGGTCTGAGAGGAGAACGCGGGGAGCACTTTGAGGGTGCCGTTGTCCCGCTCGGCGTGGCGGCCCATTATGTAGTTGTTTGTGGGTTCAAGGCCCAGCACGTAGTCGCCGGAAGCCATTGACCGCCACTGGGCCAGTACGGGCAGGGTGTCGCCGCTCCAGCTGATAGTCATGCTGACGCCCAGGCCGGGATTGTCCAGCCTGGCGGAAAAATCTTTTTTCATCTCGTGGAAGAACACTCTCTCTTCCTCTCCCGGCACGGGCCTGTCGAACACGCATTCCCTGCCGAGTCCCGTCTTTGCAAACTCCGTTCTGGGCACGGTCTTTCTCTCTTCGGGCAATACCAGCCTCGCCTTTTCGGACAGCAGCGGGTATCCGAAATTGCAATGGTATATCATCATTATCTCTTCGTCTTTCGGCGACTGGTTCTCCACCCGGTCAACCACTTCCACGAAGCTTCCCCGCACCGGCACCCGGACCGTGCGTTTGACCTCCAGCACGTGGCCGAACAATGCGGTCTCCCGGACGGTGCCGCTGACTATAATGCAGTCGCCCTCGATCTCAGCCCGGATATTGTCCGCGGGAATGCTGTGAAAACGGCCGTGCACAGGCTGCCATTCACCGTTGTCCCTGTTGGCGGGGCCAACGGAGCGCAGGCCGCAGGTGTAAATAAGGCCGCCGGGGAAAGTGTTGGTGAATTCTTCTTCGTAATTGCCGATGAGCGCCGGGCTGTCGTAGCCGTTCTTGCACGTCCAGCTCATATTAAGGCCCCTGTAGCGGCACTGTCCGACGTCAAGCCCCGCGTCGGGAAGCAGGTCCAGTTCGAGGCCTCCCGCGGTCCTGATCTCGATGATGCCGCTGCCTCTGGCCCTGCCTTCGGACACGGTCACTCTGCGAAGCGTCACCAGCTGGGCGGGATTGCCGATATAGCCTTCGAGGATCTCTTTCATCATAATACTTTCCCCCTTGCGTCTTGCGCGTCAAACGGACGCGTTCCTGAGCGCCCAGTAGGCGCCCTGCTTTTCCATCAGTTCCTCGTGGGAACCCAGTTCTATAACTTCGCCCTGGCTCAGGACGATTATCTTGTCGGCGCCGCGGATGGTGGACAGCCGGTGCGCCACGATCAGCATAGTGCCTATGTTTTTCATTTTGTCCAGGGAGTCCTGGATGAGTATCTCGGTCTCCGTGTCGATGTTGGCTGTGGCCTCGTCAAGGATCATTATTTCGGGCCGGTGGAGCACGGTCCTGGCGAATGACAATAACTGCCTCTGGCCGGCGGAGAAGTTGTTGCCCCGCTCCCTGACCTCGTCGTCGAGACCGTCCTTCAGCTTCGAAATGAACTTGTCCGCGTTGACGTAGCGGCACGCTTCTGCAACTTCTTCTTCGGTATATCCCTCGTCTCCCAGCGTTATGTTGGTGCGCACGGTGCCGGAGAACAGGAACACGTCCTGGAGCATCTGGCCGAAGTGGCGGCGGAGGGACGATATGGTGTAGCGGCGGATGTTGACGCCGTCGATCAGTATCTCTCCCTGCTGTATGTCGTAATTCCGGCAGATCAGGCTGAGGATGGTGGTCTTGCCCGCTCCGGTGGCGCCCACGAAGGCCGCGGTCTCTCCCGCTTCCACCGTAAACGAAACGCCTTTTAAGACCCATTCGTCTTCTTTATATCTGAACCACACGTCCCTGAATTCGATCCTGCCTTTTACTTCCTTAAGCTCCACCGCGCCGTCGTCGTCCTTGAGATCCGGCTCCAGATCCAGCAGGCTGAACACTTTTTCGGCGGAGGCGAAGGCGGACTGCAGGCGGTTGAACTGTTCCGCCAGGTTCTGAATTGGAGAGTAGAACCTGAATATGTACAGGTAGAAGGACACCACGACGCCTCCGGTGACGGTGCTTCCCAGAAAGCCCGTTGGCTGCAGATATCCTCTGGCCGCCACGTAGAACAGCACCAGCACGCTGCCCAGGTAGAGCATCCTGACGATGGGCCTGAATATGCCGAATACGATCAGCTGCTCACGCTTGGACCTGTACAGTTTTCCGTTCTTTTCGTCGAATTCGCCCTTCTTGCGCTTCTCGCAGTTGAAGGACTGTATGATCTTCATGCCCGAAAGGTTTTCGGAAAGGAAGGTGTTCAGATCCGTGTTGGCGTCTTTAACGTGCCTGTAGGCCCTGCGGGCGAATTTGCGGAATATGACCGTAAACAGCACCACGAAGGGGGTGAAGGCCATTACGATGAGCGTCAGGCGCCAGTTGATGATCAGCATTGCCGCCAGCACTCCCACGATGATGACCGCGTTTTTGACCAGGTTCACCATTATGTCCGTGAACATGGTGGAGATGGCGCCCACGTCGGAAGTGACGCGGGTGACCAGCTTGCCCACGGGGATGGAATTCAATTGTCCGTGTGAGAGGCTCAGGGTGTGGGAGAATACGTCTTCGCGGATGGACGAGATTATGCGCTGTCCGGTGCGCTGGAGGATTATGGCCTGGTAGTATCTGGCCAGCATCGACAGCACCAGCACCACGGCGCTTACGATCACCACCGTGACGAGCTTTTCGTAGGGCGCGTGTTCGGTTATAAGGTCTTCCGCTCTGCCCAGCAGGATCGGAGACACGATCTCATAACCCACGGACACCAGCAGCAGGAAACCTACCAGCACGAAGAGTTTGACGTAGGGCCTGGCGTAGCGCAGAAGCCTCCGGATGATGGCGCCGTCCTTCATGTTGCGCTCGAAGCCCATGGAAGTCTTCTTGTCTTTGACAAGCAGGTACGCCACGGAGAAAGCTACGGCAAGCACTGCCACTATAACAGCTAAAATAATCAAAGGCGCGCTCACAGTCTCTCCCCCCTTTCCTTTTCGGCTTCGATCTGCTGAAGCGATGCCATCTTCGCGTATTCGCCGCAGGTCTTCATAAGTTCGGCGTGGGTGCCTGCGGCAATCACCTTTCCGTCGTCGATGAATATGATCCGGTCCATGTACTCCATCGTGGAGATGCGGTGGCCGATCAATATAGTTGTGAGGCCTCCCCTGTGTTCTTTCAGGTTGGTCAATATCGTGTGCTCCGTCTCCACATCGACGGCGGACAGGGAGTCGTCCATCACCAGTATCGGCGCTTTCCTGATCAGGGCCCGGGCAATGGATATCCGCTGCTTCTGGCCTCCGGAGACGGTGACGCCCCTTTCTCCCAGCAGCGTGGAATAGCCTTCCACGAAGCCCATTATGTTGTCGTGGACGTCCGCCAGCCGGGCGTTGTCCTCCACCATGCGGTGCTCCTCCTCGTCGTGGGAGGGAGATTCGAAGAAGGCGATGTTGTTCTCGATGGTGTCGCTGAAGAGGAAATTGTCCTGGGGCACGTAGGCGATGTTGTTGCGAACGGCGTAGATCGGAATGGTGTTCACATCCTTGCCGTCAAGGAACAGGGTGCCGTCGGGAACGTTGTACGTACGCAGCAGCAGGTCTGCCACGGTGGATTTGCCCGAGCCGGTGCGCCCCACGATGCCTACGTTCTCCCCGGGCTTCACCGTAAACGAGGCGTCGGTCAATACTTCCGCGTCTGTTCCCGGGTACGCGAAAGTCAGGTGCCTGAACTCGATCTCGCCGTTGAGTTTGAGATCCGGGCTCTCCGTCACTCTCACGCCGTCGGCAACGTCAATCTTCGCGTCGATGAGGTCGCCTATCCGCTTCATGGAGGCCCTGCCCTGAGACGTCATCTTTATAAGTTCCGCCACGGCAATAACGGGCCACACTATGGAGTCGAAATAGCTGAAATATTCTATCAGTTCCCCGGCGTTGAACACGCCTTTAAAGGCCAGGTAGCCCCCGTAGCCCAGGATTATGCAAATGACCGATTCGATCAGCAGTTCCGTGTAGATCTCCAGCTTCATGGACAGCTTCACGAACTCCACGTTCACGTTTTCGTTGTCCTTGTTATGTTTGCGGAACGTGAGCAGTTCTCTGTACTCGTTGACGAAGGCCTTGATCACGGCGATGCCGGAATAGCTTTCCTGGGCGTAGTCGGACAGCTTCGAGAACATCTCCTGGCGCTTCTCCCATTTGGCTTCCATTGCCCTTCCCACCACCACGCCGATGGCCAGCATTATGCCCATGGGTATCATGGAAAGGATGGTGAGCAAAACGTTCATGCGCCACATCTTGACGAAGGCCATGACGCCTAAAAGGGAGGCGTCCGCCACCATCAGCACGCCGAAGCCGAAGCAGTCCTGCACGGTCTCCAGGTCGTTGGTGTAGAAGGACATGAGGTTTCCGACTTTGTTCACCTGGTAATATTGCTGGGACAGGTCCTTGCAGCGGTCGAACATGCTGTTGCGGAGCCCGGTCTCCACTTTCAGCGCCGTGCCGATGAAGCACATACGCCACACGAAGCGTCCAACCACCATTCCCAGCACGATCCAGAGCAGAGGGAAGCAGATCTTTTCCAGTACGAAAGCGGCGTCGAACGGGACCTGTGCCCCGTCGATAACGTTGTACCCGTCGTTCATGCCGTTGATGAGCATTTTGTACAGCGACGGGATCACCAGTTCCATATAATCGATAAAAAACAGCGCGGCGATGCCCAGCAGCAGCGCCCACGCGTATCTCAGGTAGTATTTATTTATATGTTTTCCGAATATCATGACACTTTTTTGCCTTTATCGTTTTGCGCTATTCCTATGAAGAGCGCCACCAGGAATCCTCCCGCGAACCCTCCGAAGTGGCCGTAATTGTCGATCCCCGGCTCGAACAGCCCGTACAGCAGGTTGAATATCACCGAAAACGCCAGCCAGGTGAAATTGCCCGCCTGCCTGAACTCCCGTGCGTTTTTGCCCAGGGTCATGCGGTAAAGCAGGGCTCCTCCCAGTCCCATTATCGCGCCGGATGCGCCCAGGGACAATGCGTTGGAGAATGCCAGCCCCAGCAGGTTTCCGGCCAGGCCTCCCAGGAAATATATGAGCCACAGCTGGAAGTTGGAGTAGTAGGGCCCGATGCTCCTGCCCAGCATCAGAAGGAACAGCATATTGCTCAGAAGATGGGTCCAGCTCGCGTGGAGGAACATAGAAGTGATGAGGCGCCACCATTCTCCCGCGAATATAAGGTTGTTGTCCTGGATGCCCCATTCCACCAAAGGATCCGTGCCGGTGGTCAGCTCGATGAAGAAGCCGGTGACGAATATGAGCACGTTTGCCACTATCAGGAATATGAGCAGGCTGGGGCCTTTGTATCTTGACGCGGGAGAGGCTTCCAGCGAGCTGAACCGCTGCCGGCTCTCGTCGATGCTGCTCCGGGCCAGCCTGACCTGTTCGTCTCCCGAGAGCGTATTGTATCCCAGCGTCCTTTCGATCTCTTCCCTGACTTTTCTGTGGGTGATCTCCCGGCCGGAGACAACTGTGTAGGTCCCGGCGTCCGGATCGATATCTATCGTCTCGGCAATGAGCCCTCCGTTCTCCATGCGTCTCTGCACCGCGGCGAATATCTCGGAAACGGCCTGTCTCCCCTCTCCCGTCCGGCAGGCTCCGTCGACAACGAATATGAGATAATACTTTACGGCGGTGGGTCTGGCGGTCATCGAAATGAGCCGGTCCGCGATTCCGTAAACCCCGGACACCCAGGCGGAAAATTCCTTTTCCGAGGGCGCCTGGCCGGAAGAAGGGGCCGGTATGATGCCTATCTCTGTGTAGACCACGGAATTAAGCTCCGTGCGGGAATATCCCCCGGGCGTGATGCCGCGCTTGAAAAAGGCGTGGGATACCAGATTCGCGGCTAAAAGCGAAGCAGTACCCCTGCACTTTTCAGCGCCGGTGTATGTATAGTCCGAAATATTGTCCATAGTGCTTGAAAGATGCTGCAGGCCTTCCAGATTCGGGGCCGTTAGCGGCCGCCTTCTCCGTATCTTCTGCTATTTTCTGATATATACGATCTCGTCGTCGTAAACGTACCCCAGTTCCTCCCGGGCCCGTTTCTCGATATACTCGTCTGTATCGGCGATCTCCTCTTCGTCCTCCAGCTCGGAGAGCCTCTCGGACGCGGCCGCCAGGTCGCTGCGGATGTTCTCGCCCCGCTCGATATTCTCGTCGAGCGTCTTCTGCTGGCTTATGAGCAGAAATACGAGGTAGACAGCTATCGCCGCAAATACGATATTGCGGAAATTGAATATTCTCTTCACGCGTCCACCTCCCGGCTTTATCTTTAGTAATCGCAACGAACGGAAAGGCCCGCGGTCGATAAAAAGCGGCCTGCGGGTCACCGAAAATTCGCCTTATGCTTATTATATCCGCTTTTTGGGTCAATGTAAACCGGAATTTTTACGCCGGCTCATAAATAACTTTTTGCCGGAGAGCGTACGCCCGGGCGCTCCGCCCGCAGCTGTCCGTCCTCCGGCAAAATATGCGTCCCGGTCCGCGCGGACCGGCGTCTGTCAACTTCATCGATCTGCGTTATCGATCTGCGCCGTCAATCCACTTTTTCGCTCTGCACGTTCTTTTTCCTGTTCCTCTTTGTGGACGCCCTGGCGATCAGCACGATGGCCGTCACCAGAACTGCCGCGGTCAGCAGGAACGGAAGGGCTGCCAGGAACCACACCGCCAGCGAGGAAACGAACTTTCCGAAAGCCGCCCAGCCGCCTTTGAAAGCGTCGGCCGCCCTCTCGCCGAAAGGCCTGTTGCCGGACACGGAAAACTCGTCAACGTCGTACAGCGTCAGCTCCACCGTGGAATAGGCCACCTTGTCGTCCATGGCATTGAGCCTGGTCTGGTAGGACTCTATCTCCGCGATGGCGGCGTACAGCCTCTCCTGGATCGTGAGCAGGGAGTCGAGGTTCTCCGCCTTGTTCAGCATCTCCTGGAGCGCGTCTTTTTTAGCCTTCAGGGTTTCCAGCCTGGACTGAACGTCGTAATAAGTATCCGTAACGTCGATAGCCTCTTCGGACCTGTAGTAGACGTTGATCCCGCCGCCGATGCCGGAAAGGAACTCTTCAAGCTTTTCGGAGGGTATCCTCAGCACCATGCTGGCGTACCTGTCCCTGTCGGAACGGTAATCGATGCGGTTGTCGTTGACGGAGGATTTTTCCACGTAGCCTCCCGCCTTTTTGACCCCATCCTTGATGGACTGAAGCGCGTTGTCGAAATCTTTCGTCTCTGCGAAGACGGTCACTTCTTTTATGATCTTGGCGGGATCTTTCTGCTCCTGGCCTGCATTCTCCCCCGTCAATTCGGCGGACAGGCTCTCCCCGGGTTGGGAGGGCGAACCGTTCTGTTCGTTATCGCCAACGTAGCTGTGGCTGTGAAGATCGCTGTCTTTTCTGGCGGCCGAACACCCGGACATAAGGAGCGCGACGGCGACCATAAGCGCCGTTACGAGAGTCAATATAACTGTAATTCTGTTTTTGCCGTTCTTTTTCATCTTTGCTCTTCCTTTCTGGTCAGGTTTTTGGTCAATCCACGGGGCCGTACGCCCCCGTCGTACTATACAGTAACCTTTTCGCCCTTCCGTTTAACGTTTCCTGTTCTTCACCGCCAGCGTCAATGCAGCCGCCGCGGCCAGCACCGCCAGCGCCCCCAGCGCCGCCAGCAGCGGCTTCAGGTTCTCCTGCCCCGGCTTCGCGGACGTGAAGTGGAAACAGAACCGGCCTCCGGGAGCCGCGTCGCCGTCGGTGTAGAGGGTCAATATATCTCCGTCCGCCAGATTGTTGTCGCACCATTTGAAATTGAACGTCACGGAACTGCCCCGGAGCCCCAGCACGGACCTGGGGATCTTCAGCTGCAGCACGCTGCCGCTGACGTCGTAATCCGCGTATCCCACGGTCTTCCAGTTCCAGCCTCCCCTGCTGCGCTCCACCACAAGGCCTTTAGCGTCGGGAGAGACTCTGTTCACGATAAATTCGAATTCTTCCCAGTCGAGAGACTTCGAGGTAGCCTCCTTCGTGTCGATGAGGAGCCGCATCCAGTTGTCGTCAGTCGGGTCCGTGAGCGGATCGACGGTCTCCACGTAGAAATATACGTATTTATTGTCGTAGGAGACCTTAGCGGTCTTAATGTCGTTGCGCACGCCGCTGTTGACGTAGTGGGTGCCGCTCCAGCCGTCGGAATCACGGTCGTACCGGTTGTTCACGTAATGGTTGTAGGTGACGATATTGCCGTCGCTCCAGGCGTCCGTACCGGCGTGGACGTCGATGCTCTTCGCCTTCGGCTGCACCTCGTATGAACTCGTGCCTTTGAAGCGGCGGATATTGGCCACCAGCTGATAGTAGTAATGGTCCTTCAGGTCGCCCTTGCTGGGCTCGATGTCTCTGGAGTTCTCGTCGTCGCACTCGTCAGGGAAGCCGTTGGCAACGCCGCACCATTCCACGTTGCGGCCCGCGATCCACTCGTTCCAGCCCGTGACGAAAACGATCTCCGGGTCAACGGAAATGGCGTAGTCCCACTGTTCCTGGAAGTTGATGCCGTACAGCTTGGAATCCTCCATACCGGTCTTGCACACCACGGTGCGGCCCCGGTATTTGTAAGTGTATTTGTAATCAGGCTGGAACGAATAGCTGCGGCCCATATTGTGAGGTCCGTTCATCGCCGCCAGGCCCATGAGTTCGTAGTCCGCGTTCATGGCGATGCCAACGGTGGTCATTTCCACGGTGCCGTCCGCGTTTTTGTACAGCGCCTGAGGGTACTTGTGGAGCCAGCCCCAGTAGCTGTCCGTGTTGTCGCCGCCGAAGTAGGAAGCGTCGCCGCCCCTGAAAGTGAAGAAATTGGCGATCTCCGCCTGGTACTGGTCGCTGAGGTCGAGGCCGCTGTTGTGCGCCATGACCAGGGGTTTGCCTTCCCAGTAGAACCAGAGGTCCTGATATTTGCCTTCTTTGTATATGGCCTCGTAGATCTGGGAGAGCGACGACAGCGTGTTTCCGGACCAGCCGAACTGCATCATAAAGCCTATCTGGGGCGTCTTGATGCCGTCTTCCCTTGCCTGGGACCAGACCTTCAGCAGGTTGAGGTACGCAGGTTCCCAGGTGTAATTGCCGTTGGTGCAGTCGAAGAGCACGAAATCCACTCCGGCGTCCGCCAGCAGTTCGGCGTGGTTCCTGAGCACGTAATCGTCGTATTCGGTGTAGTAGCCGTAAATGGGCTCGTTCCAGAAATATGAGCCGGATTGGTTCGTTTTCCAGATCTCGTGGTAATAATCGTTTCTCGCTTCGGGATACTCGGCGAGGATGTTGTTGACGTTGCAGACCTTGTTGCCCATGAAATTGTAGTGCCATGTCCAATAGAAGATGCCAACTTTTTTATCTTTTTTGCCGCCGGTCTGAGAATTGTCCGGAAGCGTCCTGCCCAGGCCGTCCACGGCGGTCCAGGTGGTGGGATCCACGCCCATGCGGGCAATGGCGCTGTCTTCCGCGATGACGGATTCGGGCTCCGGCGTATGGACCGGTATGTCCACCTGCGTCGAGGCGAAATCGTACAATTCCTTCGCGGGCCGGGCAGTTATTATCTTGCCCACGTACGAACCGTAAACGTGGGTGCCGTTGACGTAGCAGATCACGCCCCTGAGATGAGGCTTGTACCTGTCAACCCGCACGCCCGCGCCTTCTTTAAGCGTGAGCTCCATAAGGTACTCTCCGGCCCCTAGAGAGCCTCCGGGCAGCTGAGAAAGATCAAGCCCGATGAGCTCGTCCTGCTCCCATCCGCTGACGGTGCGGGTCAGCAGCGGCTGCCCTTCCAGAGTGAACGTCATGTTCCTGTCCCAGTTATATATGCCCACATCCATGACCGCGCCCTCTCCGGCGGTCATCATCCGTACTCCGGCGTAGACTATGTCTTCCGTCAATTTAAGCTGCAGCTGGATGCTGTCTCCCGCGTTCATCTCCAGGATCTCCAGCATCGAAGACTCTTTATAGGTCAAAAACTCCATAGTCAGCCCGGACTCGTCCTCCGAGGCAGCAGCTCTCGTTCCGAGCGGGTCGATGCACAATATGGCAAACAAGGCAGCGGCGGCCAGGGCAATGAATCTCCGCGCCCTTCCACGCGCCCTTACGGTTTTTCTATCATTAAAAGACGTCATAACGGCAGTCAGACTCCCTTCCGGGCAATTTCTACACAGTCAATGCTGGTGGGATTCTACCACAAAAGAGGCGGTTTGGAAAGTGGCGGGCTCCAGCGGCGGGTTCTTTCCCTGATACCGTGAATTTCAAGTTCGTAGAAGCATAATTTGCGATTTTTGTGTTCTTCCTTCTTTTTTGATTTGGACAGGCGGCGTTTTGTTCTGCTCCCAGGGATCAATTTGACGTAACTTTCGAGGAATCAAAGAGTTATTATCGATTCCCTCGATATTCAACGGGGTTTGCGCTGTCTGTTTTTTGCCGTGCAGTCATATTTCGAGGGGTATGAACGGTTTCGCTTTTTCCCTCGAAAAAAAAGAAAGCGTGCGCCGTCTGTCAGGATGAGATTATGAAGCAGGTGCAGTGCAAAATATTGAAATGAACGAGAATGACAGGGATCATCGACGTTTTTGTTATTTCCCTCGAAATTCAAGATCCTGTGTTCCTTCGGTCAGTTTAAAATGAACACGAACTTCAGGGATTTTGAACGATATCTTTTTCCCTCGAATATCAAATTCCAGGTCTCGTTGCTTTGGCTGAAATGAGCATAAACTTTGATGATTCGACACGTTCTCCGTAATCGTCCAAAACAGTTGTTCACGGTATCAGGGATAGAGCCCTCCGGCGCCAAAATGCAAAAGCAGCCCCGGCCTAACGCCGGGGCCGCCTCATAACGACCGTTCGTCTGATTACTTCTTATCTTTTCTCTTTTTCCTGACTGCAACGATAATGATCACGATAATGATTATTACCACGAGTATGATAAGCAGCCAGATGAAGATGCAAAGTCCGAGAGGCTGAGAACAGAAATGGCAGATCGGGCAGGTTTTCTTGCCCGTATTGGACGGATCGTTCTGCGTTCCCGTTCCGTTTCCGGCGGGAGTTGACGTTGACGGATCTCCGTTGTTATTTTCTTCCCCGCTTGTAACTCCGAATTGTGAAAAGTCGATATCGGGGCTGCCTTTTCCTTCGTCAAGAGATACGTTGGCCTCCCACTCAGTTCCGGAACTGAGAACTATCCCGCTGTCGTAATTTTCCACAAATCCGTTTTTAGAAGCGCGTACAGCGTTGATTCCGGGAATTGCGTTAAACGTGAATCCTCCGGTGGACGAGGCGGTAACGGTCGTGGAAGTGCCTAGCAGACGCACTGTTGCGCCTGGTTCCGTCGTTCCGCTGAACTTGCCCGTAAAGACCTTATCGTTGTAATTGATGAGAAGTTTTGCAAAGTCAATGGCATATCCGTCGCCGACTCCCGTTGTCTCATCGATGACGACAGTCAGTTTTCCGGATCTAACGGCATCGAAGAAACCGGATGGAATTATCGCGGACACTATATACGCAGTCGGACCGGTCTGATCGGTATGGTTCAGGAGTTCCGCTATAAACGGCGCGTCTTTTCCGTTTAAAGTCACCGTGAAATTGCTGTCTGTTGAAGTGGCCTGAAAATCGTCGATACAAAGCTGCAGAATAACGTTTTTAACGGTGATATCAGAAACGTCGTATTCCATGACCAGCTTCAGAGCGCCGTCTCCGTATGCGTTTTCTGTATCATCACCGCTTTTGTAATATGAATAATTTGACGAGTAGCCGTCGTTGCTTTCTCCGCTCCATTTCGAGCCGACGAAGATACGGTCGGTACCGGCGGGATCGGAATCGTCCTTCGCCCAGGGGTAACCGTGAGCGTACTGGCTTTTGGCCGTAAACGGATCGTATCCTCCGTCGGAGATCGCATTTTCATCATTGCACGCGTCGATATCGCCGACACGTACGGAAAGTTCGGCTTCAGAAGTGTTCTTCAGGACAACACTCTTCTGACTCCAGTCGCCGTTTGCGGGATCTGAGTATGCAGATACGCCAAGAGCCATGCAAGAGAGTATCAACAGGCCTGTAAGTAAGATCGATAAAAGCTTTTTCATAAACTGTATTCCTTTCTTTTATTCGAAGATCTCTCCGTATTCACTGTAACTGATGTGTTTGTATTCGGATTCGTGCCCGTTTATGATCTCGCTGACTTTCGCTTTGACGTCGGCGGGAGACACCTTCCCGATCTCATAGGTGGTTACTTCTACTTTGCTTAAGAGTTCGCTTGAATAGACGTAATAAGGTTCTTCCGAACTGTCGTCTATCTTGATCTTGGGATCGTCAGTCAGGTAGAACTCGCAGTAAAGCCCGATCTCGGTATCGGGATCGTAATAGAATTTATAATTGGTATACTGAGATTCGTGGTCTGACAGGCCGTGAGTGACGATCTTCGTTTTCAGTTCGTAACCTTTAGCGTTCGGGCAGAGCGAAGAGGTTACTGCAATATCAAATCTCTCGCAGTAGGTATCGATGCCGGTGGTCGACTTGGTTCCTTTTTCGAAATCTTTCGTCTCCTTGAGGATCGGGAAAGTCTTTGATCCAAGGTTTTCAGGAAGGAACGTCTTGTCTTCATAGACTTCGGTAAACGGGAAATCGTCGACGATGAGTTTTCTGTAGAAGTCGTAAAGCACATATTTACCGTTCTCGTAAACAATGGCAACGTGATCGTCGGCCTCGTTCAGGTTTCCTTTGCGCGCCTCGTCGTATCCGACAACGGTGTATCTGCAGTGATAGTGATAATCCTCGCAGTTCAGGAATTCAAACGGATATGACACGACGCCGTTTCCGTCATTGCGGTCCTCGCCGTAGTTATACACCAGATGAGCATTCTGCAGATTAGCGGCGTATTTATATCCGTCCTTGTTGTCATAATAGGTTACGCGCGGATGCTGACCCTTGCCGGGATTCTGAGAATTACCCGGATCCTGGTCATTTGGTTTTATAAAGCTGCACGCTGCCAGCGACAGGATCGTCAGACAGGCAAGCAGAAGGGCCGTCATTTTCTTCATAACAATTCTCCTTATTTTTGGAATTAGCACAATAAATTTATATGCAAAAACGTTCGTTTTGTCAAGCAACGGCGGCAATTATGAGAATCTTTAAACTCTTTCTTGTTCCCCGGACAGTGATCAGGGTCAACGCGCGGACCGTTACAAAGGCAAAAGAACCGCCTTCCAGGTGTTTTCCGGAGGGCGGTTCTGTATCAGCGTTAACTGTATATTTTTGCTTAAGTTTCCCTCAGCCGGCCGTTCGCCGGTCCCGGTCAACTCATCCCGCGCTTATTACGCCCAGGGGTTCTGGTTCGCGGGCACACGGATGCCGGGCAGGAAGCCGACGTGGTTGAAAAGGAACCACTCGCCGGTGGAGGGTTTAAGACGGACGGTCATGGGACGGTCGTTGTCCGCGCCGCCGGATCTGATGTAGGCGGTGTAGTAACCTTCCGCGTCACGGCTGTGAGCGCTCTCCCTGACCACGACGGTGCAGGGCTCGGAGGGCTCGTAATTGTTGTCCGGCGTGGCGCCTACAAAGTAGGAACGGGGCAGGTAGTCCTTGCCGCGGAGCTGTTCTTTAATGAGCGCCTTGTCCTGGTTGGAAAGAGGCGAAGGGCCTTTAAGGAAGTTGAGCATGGCCAGGGAGAGTTCTTCGTTCACCGGGTAGATGTTGAAAGCGATGACAGCCAGGGCAACTACTCCGTCGGGATCCTTGAGATCCGCCTCGGGACGGGCCTTGAATTCCTCCAGGCTGGTGGGAATGGTATCGAAAACGAAAGCTTTTCCGTCGGCGGGTTTTTCCGCGTTGACGGCGTTTTTAATCTTATCAAAAAAAGACATTTGCTGACCTCCTTATTATCCTTCTTATATACTTTCTTATGATCTGATTCTTATATGTATGATCTGATCCTTATAAGTCAGACCGCTCCGGAACGGGCGGCCCGCCGCTCTTGGCGGCAATAACGGCCGCAAAGTGCGCCGTCAGCCGGGGCGGCTGAACGTGACGATGCGGCCGTTTGCTAAAATCACGCCTTCTTGGCAGCGCGTTTTCTCTTATTGACCTCGGTCTTCAGAGCCTTGCCGGCTTTGAACGTAGGAGCGTACATGGAAGCGATCTTGACTTTCTCGCCGGTACGGGGGTTGAAGCCGGTCCTGGCGGGGCGCTTCTTGGCCTCGAAGGTACCGAAACCGATGAGCTGAACTTTCTCTTTTTTAGCCAGTTCCGCTTTGATGGAATCGAAAGTGGCATTGACGACGTCGGCGGCAACTTTCTTGCTGACGCCGGTGGATTCTGCAACGGACGCGATTAATTCTGTTTTGTTCATGATAAACCTCCTTGTTTTTTGCGGTTGCTGGAATGATTATAGCACAAAAAATCAAAAAACAACAGTGTTTTTTAAGGTTTGAAGGCCCGAAAACGCCCTTTTTCCCGACTGTTTCAGACTTTTCGCCCCGCCGCTCCGCCTCCGGGCCCCGCAGGGCCCCGTTTTCCAGGTTACTCTTGAATTAAAAACGGTTTTGTGCTATCCTTCCGGATGTTAGCGACGGTTGCCACGGGAGGAATTTGTTTTGGCAGAAACTGTAAACGGTTCATTATTTGTCCATATGCTGGGAGAAGGCGTGCGCACGCTGGACGCCAACCGGCAGCTGGTGAACGATCTTAACGTTTTCCCGATCCCCGACGGCGACACCGGGGACAATATGCTCTCTACCATCGCCTCCGGTTTCGAGGCAGTGGCCGGGCTGGACGGCGAATCCATCGAAGCCGTGGCCTCCAGGGCTGCGGAAGGCATGCTGATGGGCGCCAGGGGCAATTCGGGAGTCATCCTCTCCCGCATCTTTGCGGGCATCGCCAGAGGTTTTTCCGGGACCGTCACCGCAGGCACCAGAGAGTTCGGGAAAGCGCTCGAATGCGGCGTCACCGAAGCGTACAAGGCCGTCTCGGTGCCTGTGGAAGGCACTATGCTCACCGTGTTCCGGGAGGCCGTGGAAAAGTCCAATTCCGCCCTTGACGGAGCCGATATCACCATAAACGACTATTTCGACATATTGTGGGACGAGGTCAAAAACTCCCTCGAAAGGACGCCGGAATTGTTGTCCGTGCTGAAAGAAGCGGGCGTCGTCGACAGCGGCGGCGCAGGCATCATGTACATAGTAGAGGGAATGGTAAAAGTGCTCCGGGGAGAATATTCCGGCGACGGCGTTTTCGAGACCGGCGCACATTCCGGAGAACAGGCTTCCCGCACCCACCGCACCGACATTTCCAAATTCACCGAAGACAGCGAACTGACTTTCGGCTACTGCACCGAGTTCCTGCTGCGCCTCCAGCGGGCCAAGACGGATATCGAGAATTTCGACGTCTCCCCCGTCAGCGATTACCTGAACTCCATAGGCGATTCGGTGGTCTGCTTTAAAGACGGCAGCATCATAAAGGTGCACGTGCACACCATGTCCCCCGGAGACGTGCTGAATTATTTCAGGCAGTTCGGAGAATTCCTGACGATAAAGATCGAAAATATGAACCTTCAGCACAACGAGAACCTCCCCGGCGCGGAAAAGGCATACGGCACCGCGGGAGTCGCTCTTAAAACGAAGGTGCATAAAAAATACGCCACCGTCACCGTGGGCGCAGGCGAAGGGATCAAGGACACCTTCAGGTCCCTGGGCGTGGACGCAGTAGTGGACGGAGGCCAGAGCATGAATCCTTCCGCCGCGGATTTCATAAACGCTTTTAAGGATATCGACGCGGATCACATACTCGTTTTCCCCAACAACGGAAACATAATCCTCACCGCCAGGCAGGCCGCCGGACTTTACAAAGGCGCAGACGTCCGGGTGGTGGAGACCAGAAATATAGGCGCCGGCTATTCCGCGCTTTCCATGCTCGACATTTCCTCCGACGATCCGGACCTGATAGTGGCCCAGGCGGAGGAGATCGGCAACGCCGCGGTGACGGCTCACGTTTCCGTTGCCAGCAGGGACGCGGAGATCGACGGGGTCAACGTTCGCAAGGGCGAGTATATCGGCTTTACGGACGAGCGGGTCTACATCGACGACCCGGATCCGGACGCTGCGGCAATGGGCCTGGCGGACGGCGTGGGCGCGGGAGATTTCGACGTGGTGCTGGTGATCGCCGGCAGTTCGGTGAAAGGCGGCAGGGCCGAGGCGCTCACGCAGGCGTTGACGGCGAAGTACAGGCGCACAGAGTTTATATGCATTGACGGCGGACAGCCGGTGTACGATTACATAATGATATTCGAGTGACGAAAACGGAGGAATTAAAAATGTTGACACTTTTCACTGACAGCGATACCGATATCACCCCGAAGATCGCGGCGGAATACGGCTACAAAATGATAAGCATGCCGTTCACCACGGACGGAAAGACGGTCTACCCCTACGAAAACGAAGAGGAATTCGACTTTCACGCCTTCTATAACACTCTCCGCGAAGGCGCCCTTCCCACCACCAGCGCCATCAGCGAGGCCAGATACGAGCAGTATTTCGAGCCGGAGTTCGCCGCGGGCAACGACATCCTCTACGTCCACTTCTCCCGGGCAATGACCGCCACCTTCGACGCCATGGATAAAGCCGTGGCGAACCTCAAGGCAAAATACCCCGAGCGCAAATTCTACGAGATAGACACCATGGGCATCACCATCACCAGTTTCATCATCTGCCTGGAAGTGGGAGACATGTACAAAGCCGGAAAGACTGCCGAAGAGATCGTGGAATGGGCTAAAGAAGAAGTGCTCCATTTCGGAACGTATTTCGTTGCCGACGACCTCAAATTCTTCCGCCGCTCCGGCCGCGTCAGCGGGCTTGCCGCCACCATGGGCACCCTCCTGGGCGTGCGCCCCATCATCTATATGAGCGAAGAGGGCAAGATGGTCAGCCTGGGCACCGCCAGAGGACGCCGCAAGGCTCTGGAGCAGCTGGTAGGCTACATCGACGAGCGCGGCTTGGACGTGGAAAAACACAGAGTCGTCATCGGCAACACCGACTCCCCCGAGCTGGTGGCAGAGATCCGCGAGATCCTGGCGCAGCGCTACGGAGACAGGCTTAACTTAGTAGAAGTGGTAACGAATCCCACCGCCGGCAGCCACTGCGGCCCCAACGCCGTAGGCCTGGCGTTCCACGTGAGCCACAGGTAAAACCGACATCCCGGAGGATCTTCGTCAATGATCACCGTCAAACAGGTCACCACCAGAAAAGAGCGGAAAGAATTCACAGACTTTCCGCTGAAATTATATGAGGGCAACGACTGCTTCGTACCTCCCCTTTACGGAGACGAAATGAAGATATTCGGTGCTAAGAACGGGTACAACGACACCTGTGAAAGTTCCTTCTTCCTTGCCCGTGACGACAGCGGAAAAGTCGTGGGGCGCATCTCCGGCATCATACAGCGCGCGGCCAACGAAAAGAACGGCGAGAAGCGCGCCCGGTTCACCAGGTTCGACTGTATCGACGATCCGGAAGTGGCGGCGGCGCTGTTCAGGGCCCTGGAAGACTGGGCGCTGTCCAAAGGTATGGACACCGTATGCGGCCCCCTGGGCTATTCGGATCTGGAGCGCGAAGGGCTGCTGGTAGAAGGTTTCGACCAGCTTTCAACTTTCGAAGAACAGTACAACGCCGAATATTACGGCAGGTTCATAGAGCAGCTTGGATACAGGAAGGAAGTCGACTGGACAGAGAGCCGCCTCTACCTCCCCGACGAGGAAGAGGCGAAAAAAGTGGAAGAGATGGCTGATTTCGTGATGAACCGGTACAACCTCCACGTCGGTCCCGCCAAAAACGTAAACGATTTCATAAAAAAGTACGCGGACCCCTTCTTCGAACTTATTGACGTGGCATACGACGGCCTCTACGGCACGGTCCCCTTCACGGACAATATGAAGAAGATGATCATCACCAATTTCAAGCTGATCATCGACCTTGACCACGTGCTGGTGCTGCTGAACGAAAAAGACGAACTGGTATGCCTGGCGCTGTGCTTCCCTTCCATTGCCCGGGCGGTGCAGCCCTCGAAGGGAAAACTCACTCCCGCGGCGCTGGTGCGGCTGCTGAAAGCGATAAAAAAGCCCAACCCGATAGACCTGGGCCTGGTGGCGGTGCGACCTGACTACCTCAGCAAGGGCATTCCCGCGGTAATGTGCGGCGCCATAATAAAGATGCTGAGAGAAGACGGCGTGGAGTACGCCGAGACCAACCTGAATCTGGAAGACAACTACGCCATAACGAATCTGTGGAAGCGGTTCCGGACCGTTCAGCATAAAAGGCGCAGATCATACGTAAAGAAACTGGCGGACAACAACTCGGAGGAAAACTGATATGATACGTCTGGTCATAGATACGATGGGCGGCGACAACAGCCCGGACGCGCCTGTCGAAGGCGCGCTTATGGCTCTTAAGGAGCACGAAGATCTGTACGTGATATTTACGGGCGACGAAGAGACCGTGAAGGCCACCGTGGAAAAGTACGGCGGCGCGGATCCCTCCCGCTACGAGATCGTCCACGCTCCCGAAGTGGTGACCGGAGAGGACAAACCCACCGACGCCGTCAGGCTGAAGCGCGAGAGCTCCATGATAAAGGGCATCAAACTGCTCAGGCAGAACGACGACGTTGACGGCATGGTGTCCACCGGAGCCACCGGAGCGCTGGTGGCCGCGGCGACAGTACGGATCGGAAGAGTGGAAGGCGTTATCCGCCCCGTGTTCTGTCCCGTGATCCCTTCGATGAAAGGCAGTGTCACAGGCATATGCGACAGCGGCGCCAACGTCGACTGCACTCCCGCCCAGCTCGTCCAGTTCTCCATAATGGGCAAGCTTTATATGCAGACGGTCTTCGGCGTTGAAAAACCCAGGATCGCCCTGCTGAACATAGGCACCGAGACGGAAAAGGGCGACGACCTGCATAAAAAAGTGTACAAACTGCTGGCCAGGGTCCACGGAGACGATTTTGTGGGCAATATGGAAGGCCGCGATCTTCTCTCCGGCAATTACGACCTGGTAGTCAGCGACGGTTTCTCCGGCAATATCCTGATCAAGGCCACCGAGGGCACTGCCCTGGAGCTGCTTAAGATGATCAAGAAGCAGATCTATTCGAAGACCAGGTACAAGATCGGGGCAATGTTCATGAAACAGATGTTCGCGGACATCAAGGATATGATGGACTACCAGAATTACGGAGGCAGCGTGCTCATCGGCACCGACAAGATAATCGTCAAGGGCCACGGCAGCTCCGGAGCCAAATCCGTTGCCACCTGCATCCGCCAGGCCATTGCCATGACCACCCACAATCTGAACGACAGGATCGCCGGGGCGATCGCCGAAGCGGAGGAGCTTTTCGCCGAAGACGCCGCTCAGAACGGCCAGAACGGCCAGGACCCGCACAACGACCAATAAACAGTGAATGTGAAATAGATCTGACAGGAGGAAAATCTGATGTTTGAAAAAGTTAGAGACATTCTTGCGAAACAGTTTAAATTGAGCGAAGACAGGATCGAACTGGATTCCAGGATCAAGGAAGATCTGGGAGCGGATTCCCTTGACGTGCTGCAGCTGCTGATCACGCTGGAGGAAGACTACGATATAGTGATCCCTGACGAAAAGCTGATGGAATTCAAGACGGTGCGGGATATAGTGGATTATTGCGATAAAAACGTTAAATAAAAAAGCGCCGGAGCTTTTCCGGCGCGGGGCGCAGGCGCGAACGCTCCGACGCGAATGCCCGGGCGCTAAAGTTCAGGGCGCGAAAGTCAGGGCGCGAAGAGCCGTCAGACGCTGGCGGTGCCGCTGTTGCCCGCGGATGCTTCCACGGCCCGGCGTATTGACTGAAACCGGTCCCAGATGCGCGGATCGGTGAACGCGCGCCAGCCCGCCTCGTCTCCTTTTAAGATCATTGCCCGAACCTCCGTGGCGGAGATGGCAACGGTCTTGGGCACGTACAGTTCCGCGATCCGGCGGTCCTCGCCGTCGAACCAGTTGACGCGCCTTTCCTCCTTGCCGGACACCAGCAGCATCGAGCCCTCGGGCAATATCTCTCTTGCCCTGTCCAGCACGTACCTCCCCCAGGCGGGAACGTTGCCCACGCCCAGATCGGGAAGCGGCTCGATCAACAGGCTGCCGGACTCGAACTCTTCTTTGAATACCGACGATATCATTCCCTTTCTCTCTTCGTAGGAAAGGGGATTTTTTTCTGTCAATGACTCCTGGGACGACCCGATCAGGATCAGCGTTTTTTCGCACAGCGAGAGCGCGGTGGCAACGATCTCTTCGTGCCCTTTGTGGAACACCTGGAACCGCCCTACCACCAGGCCGCTGTCGTATATTTTGGCTTTTCTAAGCTTGCGTTTCATGATCCGTCTCCGGCCTTCTGTCTCTGGCGTTCAGCCGGGCAGCCTGTCAAGCCCGGAATCGTACCCCTCTATAGGCCTGCGCTTGAACGCGCTTCCCTTTATTTTAGCGTCGATCTTCTGCCTGACTTCCTCTTCCGCCTCTCCCGTGCGCAGATACCTGTCGAGCTCCGCGTACCTGAACCCGAAAGCGTCCTCGTCTGTCCTGCCGCAGAGCCCGTCGGAAGGGGCTTTTTGGACAAGGTGCCTGGGTATCTCGGGCATGGTGAGTCCGATGGCAATGACCTCGGTCGCCGTCAGCGTGGCGAAGGGCGCGAAGTCTCCCACCGCGTCTCCCCATCTGGTCTCCCAGCCTATCATCGTCTCGGAAAGGTTGCAGGTGTTGGCCACGCGGCCGTTCACGGACTGGGACAAGGCGTACAGCGTGCTCATGCGGATCCTGGGAGGCAGGTTCGAGCGGGTCTGGACGGATATTGCCAGAGGCCGTTCCTCGGTTCCTTCCGCGTCGATTATGGAATTCAGCACTCCCCTGGTGGCGGCGGAGATATTGACCGTATAACCCGCGATCCCCAGCGAGGAGACCACTTCTTTCGAATCTTCAATATCCGGCTGTACCCCGTCGGGCATCATGACGCCGATCACTCTGTCGCGGCCGAGCGCCCTGGCGCAGAGCGCGGCAACTACCGTGGAATCTTTGCCGCCGGACACTCCCACCACCGCGGGAGAATCGGGGCCGTTGACGGCAAACCAGTTCCTGATCCAGGCCACCAGCGCCTCACGCTGTGCCTCCGGATCGAAGCCGTAACCCGCTTTAACGGAATTGTCTGAAACTTTGCTGACGGTGTCTTTCATATCGCTCACCCCGACGTTAATTGTACCGACATTAATTATATATCATCCGTCCGCTTTCGGACAACAAAAAAAGCCGGTTTCCCGACTTTTCATTTTTATGACCCCTACGAGAATCGAACTCGTGTCGCCGCCGTGAAAGGGCGATGTCTTAACCTCTTGACCAAGGGGCCATGGTAGCGGCGGTGAGATTTGAACTTACGACCTGCCGGGTATGAACCGGATGCTCTGGCCAACTGAGCTACGCCGCCATTTTTTCGCCGCATAAAACGCCGTCCGAAAACAGGCGCCTCAAACGCAGCTTTGTGATTATACTCTCTTGAAAATAGCGTGTCAACAACTATTTTTCACTCGAAAGCATTCTCTCTTTTCTATGCTCTCTTACTGGGGCAGGGCAAATTCTTAATCGGCGGAATCGCTAAAATTCTCAAATATATCACCCATTTATTTGGAGTCGTTAAGAAGCTCCGTCGGAATTACGAGGAGAATTGGAGGATTCGCAAAAAACTTCGAAGTTTATGCTCATTTCAGTCGAAGCAAAAGAGCCAGGAAATTGAAATTCGAGGGAATGAAGGATATCGGCCGAAATCCTCGAAGCTTGTGTTCATTTCAAACAGATCAAAGGAACTCATGACCTTGAATTTCGAGGGAAATTACAAAATTATTGACAATCCCTGACATTCTCGTTCGTTTCAATGACTCGCGCGGCTTCTGCTTCTGAATTATAGCACGACAGACAGCGCACGATTTAATTTTTTCGAGGAAAAAAGCGGAACCTTTAAAAAGCCTCGAATTATGACTTTCTCGCAAAAAACAGGCGGCGCACGCCATGTATAATTACGAGGGAATCGATGATCTCTATAATAATCCTCGAAATTTACGTCTGTTAAGTTCCAGAAAACGGAGCAAAACGACGCACCGACCGAAAATAAAAAACGAACGGAAAAAGCGCCGCCACTCAGCGAAAAAGACAAGCTTAAAAATCACACATACACAAGCTCAACGTCCTCACGTTCAAGATCTGCGATATCGAGAAAAGAAACTTTCGTGCTCTGAACCGATCTAACCGTTTTCAGACCGTTTCATGACGACATAGCATTAGCTAATATGTAGCGATTTGTAGCAAAAAACAATCCGAAATGTGATATAATTAGAATAAAGAGGTGCGCTTGACCGTTAAAGTTAACGTTTGGTTGAGTTGTCATGAACAAGATGTACTTATGATGAAAACCGCCGAAAAAATTGCATTATTAAGGAAAAAAAGCGGATTGACACAAAAAGGATTGGCAGATGCCCTATTTGTGTCTCGTTCGCTGGTATCGCTGTGGGAATTAGGAAAACGTCTTCCGGATTGGGTCAGTTTGGCAAAAATGGCAGACCTGTTTGAGTGTGACGAAAACGATCTGATCAACAATGAAGAATACGCTCACGTTGTACTCAGCGATATTGGAGTAATTGACGATGAGATAAAAGAATTCAGCCCTTGCCTGGACACGGAATTGTCTGTTGAAAACTGGATAATTGTTCTCAACTCTTTTTTATCAAAGGAAAGTAAGAGAAACTCGGATATATTTATAAACCGTTATTATTACAGAAAAACAAACAAAACTATAGCAGATGAATATCATATTAAAGAATCGACCGTACGGACTCTGCTTACAAGACTAAGAAGGAAACTGAAAAAAGAACTATCGAGGTGAAAAGAAATGGATAATGATAATTTTAAAGACGCATTGTCCACGGTTGCACACCGTCAGGAATATAATACTATCAGACAAAAGCGGGTACAAAAAACTTTCAGAAGCCTTTTCGCCGTTTGTTTAATACTTTTAGTTGCAGCCGCAGCCTCTGTTATAGTGGTCAAAACTACATCTAAGAGACTAGTAAATAACGAAAAAGGAAGCGAGATGCTTGTTGACCCAAGCGGCAAATCCACTACGCCCGGGCCGGAAGCGACGGATAATAACTGGAAAGACCCCACAAGCGAATTTCCGCCTATGCCTTCATTATTTGTTTCTAATGCATATGAGGATCAGAATGACAGTCATTTAAGCAAGATACATTTTTCTGTTGCTGCCTTTGAAGACGTTATAATAGATAACAGAGAATCATTGGAGCTGAAGTTAGATATGCTGAAAAAACTGGTAACAGGTTCAAGTGAATTAAATGATGAAGTAATATTAACAATCGAGTTTAATTATTCGCTGTCTGATTCCACAGAGTACAATGAAATCATAAGCAAAAAAGGAGAAGTCAATTCTTCCGATGAAATATTATCTTTCAGAATAGAGTTAAACGATTTTTCAAAATCTTATCACGAAGAGAAAACATTAGAATATTTGGGGCAATTGCTTCCTTTTAAATATAATGATCGATATATTGTGAACTATTCTCCTTTTGTTGTTTATTCTATGAGTCCCGAAGATATTTCTTCAGACTTATTGGATTATTTGTCAAGCCGCGATTTTGTAGCTTCTGTGTTTTTGTCCCTTGAACCTGTTGTTTGTGATGCCGTATCTTGGGAACAACCTGATGCTTCGGAGGAGTCACGATCAACTCGAAACACTTTTAAAACCGCGGCGATTATTTCCGGAATCGTTATCGGTTCGGCAGCTGTTATTGCCGTTTTTCTGGCATTGTATAATAAAAAACGGAATCAAGTGAAACGCTGATTTCACGTTATTAAATCAGCGTTTCAGCCTCGGGACCCAAAGTTTCGAGGCTGCTTTTTTGTTCGAGAGACGATTCACAATTAAAATAATCACTTATGTTTAAACACCCGCGTCTATGTTTGCAAGCCTGCCCAACTCCGATGAACTTTGCTAAAACAAGGAAGCGGCTTCCCGCTTGACTTCCCTGCCGTTTTGGAATATCATCAGCCCGACGGCAAAACGAGAAGGCGGTGACGTGATTGAGCAGCTCCGATTCAAAATGTGAAAATTGCAGGCACTTCGGGTACGACGAATATTTCGAAGTGTACGTGTGCGACGTTGACCTGGACGAAGACGAAACAGAGAAGTTCATGACGGACACCTTCAAAGATTGTCCCTACTACGACCCGGACGACGATTACAAGATCGTGCGGCACCAGGCGTGAGCCACAGGACGCGCATGATCGACCGCCGGTGATCGGCCGGGCAGATCAGAGCATTTTACAGACGAGGACCGTCAATATGAACAGATACGACATCGACCGCAAGCTCACAGTGAGCGTTGACCCCGGCCATATCATCGGAGAGATCAAGCCGCTCCACGGCGTCAACAACGCTCCCTACTATTTTGGAGGGACGGACAATATCCGCTTCCTCAAAGAGGCCAATATCCCCTTCTCGCGGCTTCACGACACCTGCGGCCCCTACGGCGGCAACCGTTTCGTGGACGTCGCCAATATTTTCAGAGATTTCGACGCGGACGAGACGCTCCCGGAGAATTACGATTTCGCCGCTACCGACCACCTCGTCCTGGGCCTTCACCAATATGGCGTCGAGGCCTTTTACCGGCTGGGCTGCACCATCGAAAACGACCCCTACGGCGTGGCGTTCAGGATATTCCCTCCCGCGGACCCGGAAAAATGGGCCCGAATCTGCGAGCACATAATCATGCATTATAATTACGGCTGGGCAGGCGGCTATAAGCTGGGGCTCAGGTACTGGGAGATCTGGAACGAGCCGGACAACATGCCCGAGATCGACGAGAATCCCATGTGGCGCGGCACGATGGAACAGTTTTTCGAACTCTACCGCGTCGCCGCGAACCATCTCAAAAATCGTTTTCCTGAGCTGATGATCGGCGGGTACGCCAGCTGTGGATTCTACTCCGTGGTGGAAAAAGAGGCCTCCCCTGAGGCGCACATCTCGCCCAGGACCGCGTATTTCACGGAATTTTTCCTGAAATTTATGGAATATATTGCCGCGGACGCAACGAAGGCGCCGCTGGACTTTTTCTCCTGGCATTCATACGCCGATGAAAATTCCTGCGTGAGGTTCGCCGAATTTGCCCGGGAAACGCTTGACCGGTACGGATTCACGAAGACCGAAAACATTTTTAACGAGTGGAACACGGGCACCCGGCTGCGCGGCACGGTGCAGGACGCCTCCAACGTGGCTTCTATGATGATCACCATGCACCCCTCTCCCGTTGACAAGATGATGTATTACGACGCCCAGTATATCCACTCGTACAGCGGCCTCTTCTCGTCGGATACGCACCTGCCTTTAAAGGCTTACTACTCTTTCAAGGCCTACGGCGAGCTGTATTCCGACGGGCAGCAGGTCTCCGTCCGGTCAACGTCGGATGCCGTCAAGGTTCTGGCTTCCTCCCATCGGCTGTTCATCGTGAACCGCCTTCCGGAGCCCGTGTACGTCACGGTAGAAGCGCGGGACAATGAGGGCAGATCCGTCACGGGATCTCTCAGGATCACCGACGGCGCTCACGACCTCTCCCCGGTCAACTGGGACGGCGCACACGTTCCTCTCGCGCCCTACGCCTCCGCGCTGATAGAACTTAAAAAGGAGGATCAGTATGGAAGCCGCGATTGAATTAGCAGGCAGGATCGATATGGAAGTCGTGATCGGATTGCTGAGCAGCCTGGTCAAAATATTGATCGCCCTGGGGGTAGCTGCCGCCGTGGTGGTCATAGTGGTACTGTTCATAAGAGACGGAATAAAGGCAAAAAAAGAAGGAAGATGCAGGAACGACAAGATCACGGCGCTGTTCACCGTGGCCATGATAATCACGGCGCTGGCCCTGGTGCTGGGCGGGCTGCTGATACTTCTTGCCTCGCTCGTGATGAGGAGCATGTAAAATGAGCAGGCGCAGATTTTTTACGATATTGATCATAATCGCAGTTATAGGGCTGCTGATCACGGTGGCGCATTCAGTATTCATCTATTTCGCCTACCGTAATTCTTCGATCATCCAGTTTATCGCCAGGGAGCTGTGGCTATGAAAAAACGTCTGGTTTTAATCGCCACGGCAATTCTGTTCGTGCTGGTCAACGTTTTCCTGTACGTCACCGTCACCCGGCGGCTGGCCAACAATTTCAGCGGGACCGGTCAATTAAAAATGGTTGACGTTTCTCTGTTCCTGCCATTTGAGGAGTCCTCGAAGCTGGCCCGGACCGGTTCTTCGCTTAAATTCACGGCAGACGAGGACCTGCCCGTGCTTGACGGCGCCGCGGCGCTGGTACCCGTGTACGCTTCCGTGATCGACAGCTGCTACCCCGAAGGCACCGTGACGTACGAAGGAGGAAAGTTCTCCGACGACAACTATTACGGCGAGAATTTTGCCCCCGACAGCGTGATGCAGTACCAGAACACGGTGAGAGGGTTCGACGCCCTGGTGGACGGAAAAGTTGACCTGTTCTTCACTGCGCACCCGTCAAAAGATCAGCTGGCCTCCGCCAAAGAGAAAGGCGTGGAGCTGGAGATCGTGCCCGTAGGCCTGGAGGCCTTCGTGTTCTTCGTCAACAAAAACAACCCGGTGGACGGCCTCTCTTCCGATCAGATCAGGGCCATCTACAAAGGCGAGATAAAGAACTGGAAAGAAGTAGGAGGCCCGAACAAGCTGATCGACCCGTTGACCAGGATAAAAGGTTCCGGCAGCCAGACCATGATGGACAAATTTATGGAGGGCGATATGCTCTCCGCCCGTGACCCGTTGTCCATATTCGGCGCGGGCATCGGATATTCTTTCCGCTACTACCTGTCCGGAATGGTGGCGGACGACAACGTGAAGATGCTGGCCGTTGATGGCGTATACCCCGACGAGGAGAACGTCAGGAACGGGTCGTACCCCATCAGCGTGAATTTTTACGTGGTATACAGGAAGGACAACGGCAACGAAAACGTGCGAAGGCTCGTGGACTGGCTGTTGTCCGGGGAGGGGCAGCGGCTGATCGAAGCCTGCGGATACGTGGGATTGCCCGAAGAGAAGCCCGCGGCGTAAAGCGCCCGAAACGCATACATTGCCGGTATCGCGGCACGGCCCGAAGACCGGGAGCATTGTCCCGGCAGAAAGAGCGGTATATGAAAGTTACGTCGAACGTCAAGAGCATCGTGGGAAAAGCCGACAAGAAGATATACGGCCATTTCCTGGAACATTTTCACACCCAGATATACGGCGGCGTGTTCGATCCGGATTCTAAGTTTGCGGACGGCGACGGGTTCAGGTCGGACGTTATAGAAGCGCTTAAAGCCATCAAGGTGCCCGTCATAAGATGGCCCGGCGGCTGCTTCGCTTCGGCGTACCACTGGAAATACGGAGTGGGCAGGGACCGGGTGCCGGAGTACAACAAGGCCTGGCGTGTGGAAGAGCCCAACACTTTCGGCACCGACGAGTTCGTAAAGCTCTGCCGAAAGATAGGCTGCGAGCCCTATATCTGCACCAACGCCGGGACCGGGACTCCGGAAGAGATGAGCGACTGGGTGGAATATTGCAACCTTAAGGCCGAAGGACCCTGGGCCAAGAACAGGATCGCCAACGGCAGCAAAGATCCGTTCAACGTAAAATACTGGTCCATCGGCAACGAGAACTACGGTCCCTGGGAGATAGGCGCCTGGAACAGCGACCAGTGGGGCCCCCTGGTGCGGGAAGCGGCAAAAATGATGCTGAAAGTAGATTCCACCGTAGAACTGTCCGCGGCGGCGCTGTCCGATCCTTCCTGGAACTACCGGCTGCTCAGGGACGCGGGACAATACCTCAAATGGATCTCTATCCACGGGTACTGGGCTGAAAATTTCGACGGCGTCAAGACTCTTGGCTACGATAAAGTGGCGCTGCTCACCGGCAGCTGCATCTCCGACCCGATAGACAAGGCCAGGGCGATCCTCACCACCCTCGGCCTGGAGAAAAGGATAAAGATAGCCTTCGACGAGTGGAATCTCAGGTTCTGGTACCATCCACTCATCCTTGACGCGATCAAGACCGAAAAGCCTCTCACCGAGGACGATTATCTGGCTCCCAGGAAACTGAACGACAGGAATCAGATCTACACTATGTCGGACGCCGTTTTCGCCGCCTGCTTCCTGAACACCTGCCTGAAGAACTGCGACGTGGTTGGAATGGCATGCTTCTCCCCTGCGGTCAATACGAGAGGCGCCATCTTCACGTACGGGGACGGCATCGTGCTGCGGCCTACTTATTACGTATTCCGGCTCTTCAGCAATTATATGAAGGGCACCGTGCTTAACTCCTGGAAGTGGGAGAGCGATACCATTGAAGGAGAACTGCACGGCAGACAGGTAAGCCTTGACGCCGTTGACGCGGTGGTAACGTACGGAGACGGAGGATTTGCCGTTTCGGCCGTCAACAGAGACGAAAACCGCTGTCACATTCTGGAACTTGACATGACGGATACGCCTGTCAAGGAGATGCGCGTACACACGCTCAACGGAAAAGACGTCTGTTCGTACAATGACGTTGACAGGACCGAAGTTTGCGTAAAAACTACGGAGTGGAAGCATTTCGAACCGGCCGTCCGGCTGGAGCCCCACTCCGTCAACGTTATCGAGATAAGATGAATTCAAGCCGCGCCGCCTGACACTTTTATGGCACGATCAGGGGCTGTCGATATCAGCCTTCCACCGTGAAGAACACTTCCAGCAATACCGTGCCGGAGTTGTTGCGCATGACCACTTTATAGTCGCCTTCGGGCACGTCCATAAACGGCACCACCTGAGGATTCGAAGGCGTGGCGCAGAACCAGTCGTACATGTCGGAAGGCACGCCGCTTTCCACCTGATACCAGTCTTTTCTGGAAGATATCGTAGTGTCGAAACTTGCGTAGAACACGCCCGCGTCCTTGCCCGGCACGTAATTCTCGGGATAGAAGACCAGATAGTCCGTCTTTTCTCCGGAGGCGGTGATCATGATGGGCTCCCCTGCCTCGTATATCTTTTTATCCGCCGCCAGCGCCCGGTCTCCCTTCGAAACGCTGTCGCCTGCGTTGTCCTCAGGCTCTTTATAGAGCGTGGGGATCTCGTCCGGGATCCCGCCTTCGTCGCAGTAAATTGCCACCTCTCCCAGTTCGGCAATGCCGCGCCCGTCCTTCTTTACGAAGCCGGTCACCAGGATGCGCACGAACCGGGCGTCAACTTTGTCGAACCTGAACACCGGGACCTTCGTCTTGTCGGGCACGAACCCCTTCTCTTCTACTACCGTCTTCCAGTTGACGCCGTCGGTGGAGGTCAATATGGAGAAGGATTCGGGGAAGCAGCGGAAACAGGCTGAACCTTTTCCGCCGGGATAAAGGTCAACGCGGTTGACGCTCATGGCCGTCCCCAGGTCGAAAGTGACGTATTGCTCCGAACCGTCCGCGCAGATCAGCGCCCCTTTGGCCCCGTCGTCGTACACGCCGTCGTGAAGGTTGCACAGGAAAGCGGTGCCGTCGCCAATGGCGGAGGTTGCCGTGAGGCGCGCTCCTATGGCCAGGTTGGGATCTTCCGAAGGTCCGGGCGTATAAAGCGCTTTGCCCGTCACTTTCAGAAGCGCGCAGTCTCCCGCTTCCAGTTCCAGCGTAAGCTTCCCGTCCGTCACCGGAGCTGCCTTAAGCTCGCCGTCAGCGTCGTCCACCAGCAGGAGCTCGAGGTCTCCCACGGAGAAGGTCAGCGTCTGGGCCTTGTTGTAATTCTTGTTCACTATCATCAGGAACTGATCTCCGCCGCCCCGGGGCGCGATCACGGACAGTATGGCGTCTGTCTTACCTTCCGCCTGGACGGGGAAATCTTTAGGCACTGTTTCGTAGACCCCGGAAGTCTTCTGGCGCGTATGGTACACTGCCACCGCGTCTCCGGAAGCCAGGTAGCCGCCTATGGCGTGTATCTTTTTGTTTATGAGGCACAATGCGTCGTAAAGCTCGGTAGGCCGGTCCTCAGCGTCGAAAATGGCGTCGGTGTAGCCGTTGTCAACGCCGCCGGGTTTGCACCAGGTAAAGAACTTCAGTTCCTTGACGCCGTACGCCAGCGCCGCCATCATATTGTACCGGAGGTCTCCGGCGGAAGGCCTGCGGTAGTTCACGTAACCCACCGACTGCACGTACACCGCAGTATTCATTCCGGTGTCCAGCGCCGCTCGCCTCAGATCGTCGTAATTTTTGAACAGCTGGTACTCGTCAACGCCGCCGTTTTTGTCGAAGCAGTACGTGTCCAGCGACAGCGTGCCCCAGTATTTCACCAGGCTGCCGAAGTCCGTGAGCCTTTTATAGTAGGTGCCTTCCGGGTACGCGCCCCGGGGCAGGAAATTGATATTTACGAAGCAATCCGGGAACACGGAGCGCAGCGCGTTTTCCACTCTGGCGTAGGGGTTGGGATCGTAGGGTTCGTCTACCACGTAGAAGCCGGCGAAACCGTCGAGGCCTTTGTACTCCTCGGCGATGGCTTTTAGCTGTTCGTCGGTGTAGTTCAGCGCGGTCTGCACCCGGTAGTCCCTGGAATATATCTTCAGCCCGTATCTGGCCGCATCGTTCATTATAGGGACGTACTTGTCGAAAGTGTGGCCCTCCGCCACCCACACGTCGTCAACGTAAACGTGGGACGCCACGTCCACGTCCGCCTGCTTCATATATTCCAGCTGGCTCTTTCGCACCTCTTCGTTCTGGAGATGCACCAGATAGGCGTTGATGACGATATTGTCCCGGGTCAACGGCGTTTTCAGGTCGACCACGGTACCGTTGTCCGTTCCCGTGGGTCCCGCGGGATCCGACGTTGCATTGTCCGGACCGCTCGTGGGCCGTGAAGGCAGTCCCGGTTCCTGTTCCCTGCTGCAGCCTCCGAAGGCCAGCGCGGACAACGTCAACAACACGCTCAGCATAAGCCCGATCCCCCTCCTGATCCTGCCTGAAACGGCAGCGTTTCCGTCAATTTTCATACCTTTCCACTCCCCTCGACGATCCGCGTCAGTCGTCTCCCGGCCGCCTAAAGCGCCGCCCGTTCCGTCTCTTCTGCCGCGATCTCCGCCCAGCGCCACAGCCTCTGCGGCTCGTTTTTCACCGTACTTATATCTTTCAAAAGCAGTTCCAGCCCCAGTCCGTGTTTCCCGGCCGCCTCTATGGTACGGCGGATATCCGCCCTCACCGCCTCTTCGTCGAAGGACGCGTAGGCAAGGAACGCGGGACTGGGTTTGTTGGACATAATATATTTTTTCGGAAGGTTTGCCGCGAATGCTTCCCTGTCGCTCCAGGGGCTGCATGAGATCTTTCGGATATTCGGCATCCTGGTGATAATATCCAGGCGGTCGTCCAGCCGGTCGCAGCAGCCGTAATAAATCGCTCCGAAGCGGGTAAATATCCGCTGCATATACGGCACTTCGAACTCTTCGGTTATCTTCGGGGACACGGAAGTGAACAGCTGCGCCATGCCGAAAGCCCAGCCGTCGCGGGTGGTGGGACGGTCCCGGTCGCAGTCCGGCGAAGGCAGCTGATCCGTAAAAGTGTAGGAGCAGTGGCAGATGTTTCCGTTCACATCGTAAAGGCCAAGGGCGTTGATCTGGTCGATCTCGGAAAGCGTTGCCACGGTGAGCCGCTCCATGATCGCGTGCATCATTTCCGGCCTGTCCATCAGCTCGATGTAGCAGTTTTCGACGCCCATCCATTGGGCGATCCAGTCCCAGAAACCCAGGTGCAGGATGACGCCTTCCGGCCTTACGGGGGCGACGCCTTCGAAGATATCCTGCGCTTCCGCCGTGATCCGGGCTTCCTCCTCCCGGTATATCGTGATCACGGGCGTCTTTATTTTTTCCACGTCTTCCGGCTCACGAAATTGATCCACGTAGCGCCTGGAGACCACTCCTCCGGCGCCGGTAGCGGCAGTGGCCTCATGCTCCGGCCTGAGACCGTATCCGGTATTGCCTATGGGCCTGGGCAGAAGCACGTACGGATTCAGCACCATGTCAACGGGCAGATGCTCCCATTTGTAAATCTCGGAGCGCAGCCGCCACTCGATCCGCCGGTAATACGGATCCTGCACGGTGCATACCAGCGAGCCGTCAACGTCCAGTTCGTTCCAGGGCATCTGGTCGATGGCCACCATGGGCTTCTGCATGTGCCCCTGATTCAGAGACCGCCACAGCTCCCGCTTCTCCTTATTCTTTTCAGACAGCGCATACGCCATATACTTTTGGGCCAGCGTCCTCAGCGTCGTCCTGTCTTCTGCGCGCAGTTCCATTTCAGCCTCCCTCCGGGCCTGCTTCTCAAAGCCGGTCCGTTTCTCACAATACGTTTTCCTCCGTGTCAGATCCTCCGCGTTTCTCTTGTCTAAATTATACTATAGGCGCGTGGGCAATTCAATTGCGTTGAGCCGGCATCCGCCACAAAAAAACGGCAGCCCGGAGGCTGCCGCTTTTTTCTGATTCGTCCGGTCCGTTCCGGACCGTGTCGATTACCGGAACTGTACCGTGGCGCCCGAAACGTACTCGGAAGTCGTGCCGTTGCCCGCCTGGCCGTATGCGTTGCTGCCCGTCACCTTGACCGTGCCGTCGGTGAGCATATAGGCGATGAAGTCGTAACCGGCCGCCACGTCGCGGATGCCGGAACCGATGGCCTTGGAAGGCGTGCCTCCCGTCACGGCGGAACCCAGCGCGTTGCCCGTATTGAGGCCGTACACGTACATTGCTCCGGACTCGGTCAGAATGACCATATTTCCGAAGTGGATCGCCGCTTTTTCGACTCCCGTTATATTGAGCTTTGCGGCGCCTGCCGTACCCGTGCCCTGGCCGAATCCCTGTATGGAGCGCCAGCCGGCATAATACAGTTTTCCGTCTTCGGTCACCAGGATCATCTCGTGCTCGCCGCTGCTGATATACGACACGCCGGAGAGCAGTTTGTAAGGAGAAGTGATGTTGTCGGTAGAACCGTTGAACTTGTTCCATCTGGCGTCGCCCAGCACGTAGCAGTCGCCGTTCCTGTCGACGTAGGCGCTGTTGCGGCGGCCCGCGGAGATCATCACGGCGTTGGAAGCGATCTTCCGGAACGTATTGACCGTGCCTCCCACGTCGGGAGTGCCAAGCTGTCCGTAGGAGTTGTTGCCGATGCCCCATACGTTGCCGTCTTTGTCGAGGATCAGCATATGGTCGAATCCCACGCTGATCGAAACGGGATATCCGTCAAACTCCACCAGTTTCCAGGTGGAAGAAGAACCCAGAGGCGCCACGGAACCGGAACCTATAATGTAGATATCTCCGTCCAGCGTCAATATCGCCGCGGAAATGCCGTGGTTGCTGTTTTCAACGTCGTTGCTGTGGCATACCTCGATCTGGGCAACGTTCTCCCGCACCATTACGGGCTTCGAGATCACGTCCTTGCCGGCTCCGGCGCCCAGCACGTTGTTGGGGTTGTAGCCCCAGGCGTACAGTTTGCCGTCTTCGGTCAGATAATACATCTGCTCTCCTCCGGCAACGATCCCGGGATGTACCGACAGCGATACGTCGGTGGCAGTCTTCTTCGTCTCGAAGGTTATCTCGCCGCCTTTTGAGGTGGTTATGGAAGCGGTGCCTCCGTTGTATCTGGTAACGTTGCCTGATGTGTCGGTAAATATTACTGCGAGCACTTCGAATCCGGTCTTGGGCCGGGCGACCACATTGAGCGTTACGGTCTTGTCGAACTTCTTAGTGTAGGAATCCGATACGGATACTCCGTCGATCGTCACGCTGAGCCTCGTGGAGGAGAACGATACGGTGACGTAGTTGCCGCTGAGGTTCTGCAGATATGATTCGGTTATGCCCATATACGAGCAGAGGTAGCTTATGGCGTATTTGTACCGGTTGTATATGAACTTCCGCATATTGCTGACGGAAGTGCTGTATGACCCGCTGGTGATGCCGGGCCAGCGCTGGAGCTGAAGGTCGAATATGGGAGCGCGTTCCGCCACGATCTTGTCGAGTTCCGCTTCCATTTCGGAAGGGATATAGATCTCGTTCAGGACTTCGTAGAACCTTGCCAGGAACTTCTTTTTAAAGGTGCTGTTCTTTATAAGGCCGTGCATGATGTTGCCCACCACGCAGCCGGTGGCGTCGATCCAGCCGAAGAAGTTGGAGTTCTCGGTAGTGTTGTTGGCGTCGGTAAAGAAGGATATGCCCATATCCATATCCAGCAGTGTGAAGTGCCACTTGTTGTCGAAGCCGGAGGGATCGTTCGTTGCCCTGTTCCGCCACACTTTTATGTTGTTCTCGGGCCAGTCTCTGGCGCTGAAGTAGAGGCGGGACACGTACATGTCGATGAAGGAGTCGATATCCAGCTTAGACGCCACGTAATTGTAGCTGCTGGAATTCGACATGTTGTTGGACTTGATGTAGTTGACGAGGGTGTTGAAATCGTCCGCGTCTCCGTCAAGGCCGGAACTTACGATGAACGGCGCGTTCTGGTTAGTGTGCACCTGAGAATAGTCGCTCTCGATGAGGGCAACGTTGTCCTTGTCGATGCCGTAATGGGATTCCACGTAGTCTCCGCTGTAGCGCTCTCTGGCGTTGTAGACGCCCCAGAAGTCGCCGTTGATGAACAGCAGCACGGGAGCGTACGCCATGGTGTCTACGTTGAGATTCTTGGAGACACGCTGCATGTAAGCGTCGCGGATCAGCGAAGAATGAACGTCGTTGCCGGAGTTGCGCAGCAGCAGCCTGGAGAATTCAGTTATGTTCTGCCCTTTCGAGTTGACTGCGTAGCCGTCGAAAAGATCGTAGTTGAGCTTGGATTCGGTACCGTCCTCAGTATTCTGGGAACCCTTATAGAACACCTTAAAGGAGCGGTTTCCGACGCCCGAAGAGCCGTGGCCGCTGACAGCGAGCTCCACGTATGAATATCCTCTGCGGACGCCGTTCTCGTCGAACACTTCCATAAATCCCTTGCCCCTGGTGTTGGGGTCGTTGGAGGAGGCGTTGAAGTTATGGTAGAAGCCGGGATCTCCGAATATCTCGTTGATATCCATCGACACGGACATGACGGTCACACCGTAGTCTTTCATCTTAGAGGAGATGATGTAGGTGTTGGTGTACACGCCGGTATATTCCTTGCCGTTGTAGGCTGCTGCTTTTACCACTCTGGCGCCCAGCATCCTGCTGACGCCGGCTCTGATATTCCCCACGTAGCCGAGGCCCGTATTGTACGTCTTTCCGAATGCTATGGAAGAAGTGTCCGCCAGCCCGATGGGAGAAGAATATACCTTCCTGGAGGAAGACTTGGTGGGATCGGATCCGTCCAGCGTATAGTAAACGGTATTGTATCCGGCGGGCGCCGTAAGCGTCAGATTCACGGTAGAGGTGTAGAAGCCCGCGGGAGAAGAGAACAGTACTTCGTTGAGCTTCGAACCGATTATCTGCGCCTTCTTTCCGCTCATAGTGGAAGGAACGATCTGGGAAAGCTTATCGGTGGTGGTCTTCGTAAGGTTCTGAAGGTAGTAGCCGCTGTCCTGCTTCATGGCGGTGCGCACGGCCACCTTGTTTTTAGAATAATTGTCAACGTATCCGGTGTCGAAGTAATAGGAGTCGGTGGCAACGAAATAAGATATCTTTTCCGACAGTTCCGCGGGCTGGACCGTTTTGGACAGCGACTTTCCGGAAGCGGACAACACCAGCCGGATCTCTTTATTGCTTATCGTTATATTCCAGGTGGCGTCGTAATCCGTCAAACGGATAACTTCCGCGGTAGTGTCGTAATTGGAAGCCGCGGCGCATCTGATCAGGAAGGACTTGCCGACGCCCAGAGAGACGGAAGGCAGCGCGAACGAGGTATACTCGCCCGCCGCAGCGGTCTTATAGTACAGTGCCAGGCCGCCCAGGTTCAGCGCCCTGGAACCGGTATTGGTCAGTTCGATGAAGCTGTGCTGGCAGGAAGCAGTCTTGTTGCCGCCGTTGCCGTACACTTTAGAGATCACCAGATCTTTGTAAGGCAGAAGGTCATCCGCCGGTTTCGGCGTTGAGGTGGGAACAGGCGTGGGAGTAGGCTTCTGGGTAGGCGTAGGCGTAGGTTTTTGGGTAGGCGTAGGCGTGGGCTTCTTGGTAGGCGTAGGAGTCGGCGCCTTGGTAGGCGTGGGAGTGGGAGTCGGTGTCGGAGTCGGGGTCGCCGTGGGCGTCGCGGTAGGCGTGGCGGTAGGCGTGGCCGTGGAAGTCGGAGAGGCCGCGTCGGATGGCGCGGAAGTGGGGGCGATCTCTGAAGTTTTGGCAGGATCGTCCGTGGGAGCCTCCGTCACCTTGTCCGTAGGGGCATCGGTAACGAGCTCAGGCGTGGGGTCCGTATTGCCCCCTTCAGGCGTATGGCTGGCAATGCCCGGATCCTCCGTTTCCACAGGATCCGTGGCAATAATAGTATAATCGGTAGGTTCCGCCGTAGCTTCATTACCGCCGTTTCCGATGCCGCAGCCCGAAAAAGTGACCGCCGCCGTCAATAATATAATAAAAAGCCTTAATTTGTTTTTCCGAGAATCCGTTCCGGTCATAAGTATATCCTCCCGAAATAGCTGCTCACTTAAAATCGTTCTTATGTCTCAGGTTCCCCGCCCTCGTGGCAGTTCACAAAAGTCCACTTTTTATTATAACATATTTTTCCTGCAATACAAAATAATTATTGCATCTTAGGCGCTGCGGTCGGGGCTCGCGGCAATGCCGTTGAGGCTCGCGGCGCTTCCTTTCGCTCCCGGAAGCACGCCCGGCGGCGCGTCAGGCGGCGGAGCTTTCCACGTCGGGCCACCTCAGTTCCACGTTAAATGTAATGGCGGTCTTGACCTCCCCGTCGATCAGCACCTCGCTGAACCAGGGAGTGCAGGTGACGTCCGCGTTGGCGGCCACCATATTGATCCTGCAAATGGCAATGGCCTTGACCGCCTGGTTTATTGCCGCGGCCCCCACGGCCCTGAGATGCACGCCGCCTTCGTCTTTCATAAACGAAGCGATGGATTCTGCCAGCACGCAGGGATTTGTCTTTGACGATACTCTGATAACGTTCATATTTTTTCCTCCTTCTTCGGCCGCCGCCGGACGATGCGCTTCTTGCGTTTCTGCATGGCTTGAGGCCGTGAAAAGATAATACTCCGCCGCGGCCGCCCGTTCCAAATATTTCCCGTAAGAGCGCCGTCTCCGAAAGGCATATCAAATTTCGCACTGATCGTCCCGCTTTTCACATATATAACTAACGGATATATACGAAATTTGGCATTTTTCGCCAAATGCATTTCCGGCTGCAAAAGATATTTCCCGAATGCTCTTTCCCGGATCGCCGCAACCTGTATCTTGAAAACCCGTTCCCCCTAAAGTATAATGAAAACGGTGAAGCGAGGCCGCCCCGGCGCTCTTTCACCGACGCGCCGCACAGGAGGGATCCCATGCCTGATAAAAGCGTCAGGGATATGAATAAATTCGAAAAGCTCCACTATTCTCTGGCATCGAGGACTTTCCACGCCGCCTTGAGGGCCGCCGTAATACTCGGCCTCGTTGCCCTGCTCGTAGGGCTGGGGCTGTACGGCTTTTCGTTGACCAACCAGTATATAAGCGAAGCGTTCGATCTGGCCAAAAGTACAGGGTCCATTGCCGCGAAAGTGGTGGATCCGGCTGAGATCGCCGCAAGGACCATGGACGTATACCACGAAGCCATGGAGGCAGGCGCAGAGCCCGGGACAGACGATTATTATGCGCTCTACTCGGAGATCGAAAACGATCCGGACTACCGGCAGCTCATATCCATCTTAAAAGATTTCAACGACAGCAGCGAAGTGAACGACGTCTATTTCGCCATGTACGACAACGCCAGCGGCAGGATCGTCATAATTGCGGACCCGGACGACGGTGCCACCGAATGCAGCCGCATCGGAGACTTCGAACCGGTATCGTCTAAAGAGGTCAAAAAGTTCCTTAACTGGGACGGCAACGGAAAACTGTATCATATTTCCCACACGAAAAGTTACGGCTGGCTTTCCACTTCCGGAGTCCCCTGCCGCGGCGAAAACGGCGAGACCGCAGGATTCTTCCTTTGCGACACCACGCTGGGCAACCTCATAAAGAGCATCAGGATGTTCCTGCTCCAGTACACGCTGGTCATGTGCCTGGCAGTCATAATAGTTGCCGTAGTGCTGGCGACCAAAATGAAAAAGAAGCTGGCGGAGCCCATCAACAAGATCGCCGACGCGGCGGTGGAATATGCCAAAGACAAGCAGAACGGCGTTACGAACACGGATCATTTCGCCTCCCTCGACATAAGGACCGGCGACGAGATCGAGAGCCTCAGCCTGGTCATGAAAGACATCGAGCGCGATCTGTCCGACTACGAAGAGAACCTTACAAGGATCACTGCGGAAAAGGAGCGGCTGGGCACCGAACTAGCCCTGGCCACCAGGATACAGGCGGATATGCTTCCCAATATCTACCCCGCTTTCCCGGACAGGCCCGAGTTCGACATATTCGCCACCATGACTCCGGCTAAAGAGGTGGGCGGCGATTTCTACGATTTCTTCCTCGTCGACGACGACCACCTGGGCATAGTAATGGCAGACGTTTCGGGCAAGGGCGTTCCGGCGGCGCTCTTTATGATGGCCTCCCGCATAATGATCCAGAACACGGCGCTCACAGGCAGATCTCCTAAAGAGGTGCTGGAGACCGTCAACAACCAGATCTGCGCCAACAACCGGGAAGAGATGTTCGTCACCGCCTGGCTGGGAGTCCTGGAAATCAGCACGGGCAGGGTCCGGGCGGCCAACGCGGGGCACGAATTCCCCGTCGTGGGACGCGGCGGCGTTTTCGATCTATACAAAGACAAACACGGTTTCGTCATAGGCGGAATACAGGGCGTCAAATATTCGGAATACGAGCTTCAGCTGGATCCGGGAGACATGCTGTTCCTTTACACGGACGGCGTCCCCGAGGCAACGGATGCGGATCACGGCCTGTTTGGGACCGTAAGGATGCTGTCGGCGCTGAATTCCGTAAAGACGGGACGCACCACGGACGTGCTGAAAGCGGTGAGCGCAGCGGTCGACGCGTTCGTGAACGGCTCCCCTCAGTTCGACGACCTTACGATGCTGTGCCTTAAATACAACGGCGGAGGAGATGGTAAAATGACCGGATCGGCAGCGGAGATCACAGTGGGCGCCACTGTGGACAATATCGGAAAAGTCACGGATTTCGTCAACGGCGAACTGGACAAACTTGATTGTCCCATAAAAGCGAAGATGCAGCTGGACGTGGCCATCGACGAGATATTCAGCAACGTCGCCAAATTTGCCTACGGCAGCGAGCCCGGAAAAGTCACGGTAGCCGTTGACAGAGCGGAAGACCCTTCCGGCGTGACGGTCACGTTTTACGACAGCGGCAAACGGTTCGATCCGTTGTCCGTAAAAGATCCGGACGTCTCTCTTGGCGCGGAGGAGCGGGAGATAGGCGGCCTGGGCCTGTTTATCGTCAGGAAGACTATGGATGACGTAAAATACGAATATAAAGACGGCATGAACGTGCTTACGGTCAGGAAGAATTTCGGCTGACAGTCGGAGGAAGCTATGGAACTTGTAGATCATAAAATCAGCGGCAATACGATAACCGTTTATCTTAAGGGGCACGTGGATTCTTCCAACGCGGCGGAAGTTGAGCGGCAGACCGGCGAAGCGCTGGAGGGCGGCAATTTCAGTTCCGTGGTCATCGACTGCTCCGAGCTGGAGTACCTGTCCAGCGCCGGCCTCAGGATCATCCTGCGCATTAAAAAAGAATATCCGGATCTTACGCTTACCGAAGTCTCTTCCGAAGTTTACGAGATATTCGACATGACCGGCTTTACCGAAATGATGACCGTTCAGAAGGCATTCCGCAGGATGTCCGTGGAGGGCTGCGAAGTAATCGGCGAAGGGGCAAACGGGCTGGTGTACCGCATCGATCCCGATACGATACTTAAGTATTACCGGAACCCCGATTCCCTCTCGGACATAGAGCGGGAGCGGGAGCTGGCAAGGAAGGCCTTCGTCAGAGGGATCCCCACTGCGATACCCTACGACGTTGTCCGCGTCAACGACGGTTACGGTTCCGTGTTCGAGCTGCTGAACGCAAAGTCCCTCGCCAAGATCCTGGCGGGTGAGCCGGAGCGAATCGACGAAGTGGTGAAGATGTACGTTGACCTGCTTAAAATAATCCACTCTACGGAGGTCAGACCCGGCGAGATGCCCGATTCCCGGGACACCGCTGCCAGGTGGCTTAAAAACATAGAAGGCGCGCTGCCTGAGGCTCGATACGCCAGGCTGTCGGAACTGATCGGCGGCATACCTGAGGATCATCATATAGTGCACGGGGACTACCATCTTAAGAACGTGATGGTACAGAACGGAGAAGCGCTGCTGATCGATATGGACACGCTCTGCCTGGGCACGCCCGTTTTCGAATTCGGGTCGATCTTCAACGCCTATCTGGGCTATTCTGAGCTCGATCATTCCATACTTAAAACGTTTATGGGTATCGATCACGAGACCGGAAAGGCGGTGTGGGACAAGACGCTGCGCCTGTATTTGGGCACGGACGACGAATCGAAGATAAACGCATTCTCGGACAAAGCGAAACTGTTGGGATACGTCAGAATGCTGCAGCGCTCCGTAAAGCGCAAAAACAGCGGCAGAGAGTACCGCCAGGATGAGATCGACAACGACGTCAGACGCATCGGAGAGCTTCTCGGAAGAGTCGATTCGCTTACTTTCGACGTCAGGGCCTGAGCCCGGCGCCCTTCCGCCTCGTCTGCCGAAAAAGTCAAAAAAGACTGCGCCCGCACGCTCCGAACGCGTGACGAACGCAGTCTTTTCAATATCATGTTCCGCTCTTATTTCGCGTAATCCACCGCTCTGGTCTCGCGGATCATCGTGACCTTGATCTGTCCGGGATAAGTCATCTCGTCCTCGATCTTCTTGACGATCTCTCTGGCCTGGAGCACCATGCCGTCGTCGGAGACGGTAGTGGGCTTGACCATTATCCTGATCTCGCGGCCTGCCTGGATGGCGTAGGTCTTTTCCACGCCTTCGAAGGAATTGGCGATGGCTTCCAGCTTTTCGAGCCTCTTGATGTAGTTCTCAAGCGACTCTCTGCGGGCGCCCGGTCTCGCGGCCGAGATGGAATCCGCAGCCTGCACCAGCACGGATATAGGTCCGCTGGGCTCCACGTCTCCGTGGTGGGACATGATGGCGTTGATGACCTGGGGTCCCTCTTTGTATTTGCGGGCGATCTCCGCTCCGATCTCGATGTGGGAGCCTTCCATTTCGAAGTCCACCGCTTTACCGATATCGTGGAGCAGACCGGCGCGCTTGGCCATTGCCACGTCCAGTCCCAGTTCCGCGGCCATTATGCCGCAGAGCCTGGAAACTTCGATGGAGTGGATGAGCACGCTTTGACCGTAGCTCGTTCTGTATTTGAGCCGTCCCAGCAGCTTGACCAGCTCGGTGTGGAGCCCGTAGACGCCGGTCTCGTAGGTGGCGTTCTCGCCTTCCTGACGGATGACCTGGTCCACTTCCTTTTTAGCCTTCTCCACCATTTCCTCGATCCTGGCGGGATGGATGCGGCCGTCCTGGATCAGCTTTTCGAGGGCGATCCTGGCAACTTCCCTTCTTACGGGGTCGTAGCCGGACAATACCACCGATTCAGGCGTATCGTCGATGATCAGGTCGATACCGGTCAACGTCTCCAGCGCCCGGATATTTCGCCCTTCGCGTCCTATGATCCTTCCCTTCATATCGTCGTTGGGGATCTGGACCACGGAGATCGTGGCTTCGGAAACGTAGTCAGCGGCGCATCTCTGGATCGCCGTGGAGAGGATGTCCCTCGCCCTGTCTACCGACTCGTTTTTCAGTTTCGTTTCATACTCTTTTATAAGAGTAACTTTTTCTTTTTCAAGATCGTTCTCGATGTTCGCCAGCAGAAGCGTCTTGGCCTCGTCGCGGCTCATCCCGGCAACTCTTTCGAGCTCCGCGATCTGTTTCTGAAGCACGTCCTTAACGGCTTCTTCGGACTTTGCGAGTTCGGCTGCCTTTTCGTTCAGCTGTATCTCGCGCTGGTCCTGGATCTCCAGCTTCTTGTCCAACGTCTCTTCCTTCTGGATGAGACGGCGCTCGTTGCGCTGAATTTCGTTGCGTCTTTCTTTGATTTCTCTTTCCAAATCGATGCGGCTCTTATGTATTTCCTCTTTCGCCGCAAGCAGGTATTCCCTCTTTTTGCTCTCGCCTTCCTTAAGCGACTCGGATATGATCCGCTTCGCCTCGGTATCGGCATCCCCGATTATTTTATCGGATTCAGCTTTGGTAGTCACACAGCCCTGCTCGTACGCCTTAGCCCAGGTCTTCCTGTAAAGAACGATGCAAACAATGACCGCGATAATGATCAAAGGAAGCGCTGTTACAAGAACTATTAAAAACTCTTTCATAACAAACACCTCGGGTATTTAGTTGTCAAAGTACTATCCATATCTATTTCGGCGTATATTACGCACCAATAAAAATGCATAAACTTATACAGTGTGGAATTGTATCACAATACGGGCCGGGTGTCAATCGAAATATTGACCCGCGCGCCGCCCGCCTGCCGCCACGGGTAGGATCTGCCGTCACAATTACTGAAAAATTAGGGCGAAATTCGCGCAAAAACGCCTTGACAACACTTTTCATTAGTTGTATTATATGCGTCGTGCTCTTTGAGGGAGCACCCCGATCCATTAGCTCAGTAGGTAGAGCACCTGGCTTTTAATCAGGGTGTCCGGAGTTCGAGCCTCCGATGGATCACGTGAACGAGATGGCTGCGTCGAATGAGTCGGCGCAGTCATTTTTTATGTTTTCGGGCGGCAGGAAGGCAGCGGAGGGGCGGTATTTTCTTGACATTGACGCGGTCAAACGATATACTTTTAACAGCAAAATACGAAAAAAGGCGGTTTACTGTTATGAACCTGAAAAAAATATTTATTATAGCGGCAATGATGCTGGTGATACTGGCCGTGGCGGCGGTCTCGGGATGCAACGAGGGCAGCGACGACGGGCCCAAGGCTACCGAAAAATCTGCTGACGCCACCGACGTTCCGGAGGTCACCGAGGAGCCCACCGCGGCACCTACAGAGGTGCCCTGGCAGGTGGACGACCAGGGAAGAAGGCTGGCGGGTACCGATTCCGGACTGACCCGGGACGGCACGCCTAAAAAGTATTTCACCATAAGCTTCGACGACGGCATCACCCAGGACGAGCACATCATAGAGATCTATATGAAGTACAACTTCACCTCCGGCACCTTCTTTATCGACACCGGCCTTTTCGGCGTCAGCTGGGACTGGGTGGGACAGACCCTGGGAATGCCTTCTCTTAAGCACGTGCGCTGGACGGAAGCCCAGATCCGGGCGGGCATTTACGACGGATACGACGTTGCCGTGCACACTCGTGGACATATGTCTCTTAAGGACCAGAAGGAATCGGTAGTCATCCAGCAGGTTCAGGAAGACGCGGACAATATCTACGGCATCACGGGCATCTACCCCGTGGGCATGGCGTGGCCCGGCGGCGACACCGAGTACAACGACACCACCATTAAGATCGTCCGGGACAAGACCACTATCAAGTTTGCCAGGGCAACCACGACCACCAACAAGTTCAAACTGCCCAAATACTGGCTCAAGTGGACTCCCACCTGCTCCATTACCGCCGGCAACCTGCTGAAGCTCGCGGAGAAATTTGTGGCGGCGGAGGCGGAGGAAGATATGCTGTTCTACGTCTGGGGCCACGGCTACGAGCTTGACTTTTACGACAGCTGGGACGTGCTGGATCAGCTTATAAAGATGATGACGGAAGCGGACGATATCATCTGCGTCACCAACTCCGAATTCTATCAGCTGTTTAAGGACGAGGTCCCCGCGTATAAATAAGGGCAAGGGCTGAACCGGTACCTGAAAAGTTTTTTGATCGTTTCGGGAGGTTTTTGAATGGACAGAAAAAAGTTCCGGACAGGCAGGACGCGGCTTGTTGACCGCCGCAAACGGATAGCGGCGCTGGTGCTCTCGGCCCTGCTGGCGCTGGCGGTATTGACCGGATGCGCGAAGAGGCAGATCACTGCGTCGGTACCTGGCGACGGGAAAAGCATTAGCACGGCCAATAATATCGTTGCCGGTTTTTGTAAAAATTACACGCCTGGCATTTCGGAGGAACTGAGAGAGTATAAAGATATGTACTTCCCCGCCGGGATCGACCTTAAATGGGAGTACGGTTTCGAGTCCGGGGACGAGGGCGAAGGCGAAGGGGCCTCCCCTCTTTACGCGTACGTATATTTTTCGGACAATAAAGATCTTTCGGACGGCCGCAGCTACATCACCGCCGGCAATTCGGTACACGTCGACGATCTGCTGGTCAATAAAGATTATTACTGGCAGGTGGAGGCGGTCTTCAAAGACCACACCGTGAAGTCCTCCGTGTTCAAACTTCACACCTCCCACGACTTCCGCACCTTCAACATCCCCAACGTCTCCAACACGAGGGACCTGGGCGGGTACGACACGATATACAAAAAAGTCGTACGTCAGGGTATGATATTCCGTGGCGCAAACGTTGACGCAGTAAAGGCCGCGTCGAAGAAGATAATGCTGGACGACCTGGGCATCAGGACGGACCTTGACCTGCGCGCTCCCGGCGAGGGCAAGGCGGGCGGCGAGCAGTCTCCCCTGGGCGAATCGGTCAATTATATCAACATCAGCGCGCCTCTTTATCTGAACATTAAGGAAGAGAGCTGGCAGGAGGCTCTGGCTTCGGAGATACGCGTGTTCACGGACCGGGAAAACTATCCGGTCTATTTCCACTGCGCCATAGGCAGGGACCGCACGGGGACGCTGGCAATGCTTCTGCTGGGGCTGCTGGGGGTGCCTGAAAATATGATCCGCCGTGACTACGAAATGTCCTTCCTCTCCTATTCGGGCAGCGCGGACAAGACACCGGTGGAGACTATGCTGAGCGCCAATTTCGAACCCACCGTGAAATATCTTAAGACTTTCAGCGGCAAGACGTTTGCCGACAACGTGGTCAATTATCTTAAGTCCATCGGCATCACCCAGGAGGAGATCGATGCCATCAGGGACATAATGCTTGAATGACGGAGGTGAGCGCAGTGAAAAAGACCGACAGACCGAAATTTGAAGGATCTTTAAAAACGTTGCCCGCGCTGACCGTCGTTCTGGCGTTTGCGCTTGCGATGGCGCTGGCGCTCTCGGCTGCGGCAGTCGTACGCGCCGTACCCGGTACCGTCAATGCCCTGGCGAGCGGCGGGTCATTGCCCGAATTTCCATTTGCCGACGACAACGACAAGGCCGCCGGTTCTCTCTATCCCGCGTCTTCCGTGGAAGTTGCCGGAGCAGGCTCCGTTGCGGCAGCCGGCGGAGAGGGCAACGTGATCGTCCTTAAAAACACGGGCGAGATATCCGAAGCAGGCGTCCCGGGAGCGGGATTCACCCTCGATTTCACCCAGTACAAGCTTTCCGGCTACGGCATCAGATCAATCACTATAAAGGTGTACGTGCCGGCGGGAGTTAAAGAGATCAGCGTCACCGCGGACGGCGGAGAGACCCATCTGGCCCGTTATTCCCTTTCCGGTTTCCAGAAAGAGAAATGGACCGAATTCTCGCTGTACGACGACGGCCTGTATTTCCTTTCGGGCAAAAACATTATCGACATGACCAACGAGCGGGGCCAGCTGGGCGCCTTCTCGTACAATTTCCTGTGGCCCGCGGTGGACGTTTCCGAAGGCGGAGACGGCGCGGTTGCGGCTGCAGAGGGGACCGTGTACGTGGATTCCGTGACGCTGGAACTGATCGACGGCGCCGCGGGGAAGCCGTATCTGAAATACGACGGAGCAGACGTGATCGACCAGACCGCCGGGAAGACGCTGCTGCTTGGAAAAGCGGAAGCCTTCGACGAATTCGAAAACAGAGAATTGCCCGTTACTATGCGCTGGGAAGGGACGCCGGGCGTCGACGAAGCAGGCCTGGCCGTGGAAGGCGGTCCATACACGCTGGTGCTGGAGGCCGAGAACTCGTTCCTGGAAAAAGTGTCCAAAACGTTGACCGTGAAAGTGCGGCCCAGGGACAACGAACCGCCCCGGATCCTTGCCGCGGTGGATTCGCTCCGGACATATCCCGGCACCTACGGCACCATGAACGTGTTCGCCACGGACAACGAAGATCCGGTCGAGGTGAAGGTCACCTGGAGCAGAGGCGCCCTGGACGATAAAGGCCGCCTGCAGCCCGGCGAGCACGAGGTCACGCTTTATGCCGAGGATCTGACGGGCAACAGTTCCACCCGCGTCATCGCCGTGTCCGTGCCCGAGACCGAGGACGGTTCTATCGTGCTGCCGGACAACACCCGCGACGAGTCGACCATGAGATTCGGGCTTCCCGTCTGGGCCGTCATACTCATCGCCGGCGCGGCGGCTTGCATAGTGATATTGCTGATAATCATCATATTTAGGAAGGTCAGGAAAATGTGCTGGAAGAGAAAAGACAAAAAGGACAAGAAGGACAGAAAAGGCAGGAAGAACAAAGAGCTTGAGAACACCGTTTCCGCGGCGGAAGCAGGCGCGGAGGCCGCGGCGGCAGAAGCAGCGGTTTCGGATGCCGAGGGCGAGTTGAAGGAAGCGGAAGAAAAGGCCGAAGGCGTCATCGGCGAGGCCAAAGAAGCGGTGGAAGAGGATACCCGCATGACCGCCGAGTACGTGGAATGGCTGGAAAAGAATCAGTCTCGCGCTGAAGGCGACAACAAGATCGAAAGCTTTACCGAATAAACGTTTCCGTTCCGCGGCTTAGATCGACGGCCTCGGTCAACGTTTCCGTTCCGCGGCTTTATCGATGATCTAAAAATAAGGGCCTCAGGTCAGGACCTGAGCGCCCTTATTGCGTTCATAACGCACAATACCATTACTCCCACGTCCGCAAAGACCGCCAGCCACATGCCTCCGATGCCCAGCGACACCAGCAGGAGCGAAAGCAGCTTCACGGCAATGGCAAATATGATATTTTCATAAACTATGCGCATGCACTTTTTAGATATGCGTATGGCCTGAGGGATCTTGGCCGGGTCGTCGTCCATCAGCACCACGTCCGCAGCCTCGATAGCCGCGTCGGATCCGATCCCGCCCATGGCGATGCCCACGTCAGAAAGCGCCAGCACCGGAGCGTCGTTGATGCCGTCCCCGGCAAATGCCACGGTCTTTTTCGCTTTTCCGTTACGGGCAATATTGCCCAGTATCTCCTCTAACTTTCCGACTTTCCCCTCGGGAAGCAGTTCGCTGTAATATTCGTCGATACCCAGTTTACCGGCAACTTCCCGGGCGGTCTCTTCCCTGTCTCCCGTCAGCATGACGGCGCGTTCTATGCCGCCGGCGCGCAGCGCGGAAACTGCTTCTTTAGCTCCGGGCTTTATCTCGTCGGATATGGTGATATATCCACCATACAGACCGTCAAGCGAAACGTATACGCAGGTGTGGCCGCTGCCTCCGGGCGCGGGACCGCCTAACTGCACGCCCAGATCCTCCATCAGAGCGGCGTTGCCCACGGCGACCTTACGGCCGTCCACGTCGGCGGAAACGCCTTTGCCGCTGATATTCTGGATGTTTGCCACCCGCTTCCTGTCAGGCTCGGCGCCGCAGGCCCGGACAAGGCTCTGGCCGATGGGATGAGAAGAGTCGATCTCAGCCATTGCCGCGAATTCCAGCAATATTTCCCGGGAAATATCCGGGAAATGCCGTGTAATATTTTCCGAAAGGGAAATTTCAGACACTTCGAAATTGCCCCTCGTAAGAGTGCCGGTCTTATCGAATACAACCGCGCCGGTCTTTGACAGCGCTTCGATGAAATTGGATCCTTTGATCAGGATTCCTTCCCGTCCGGCTCCGCCCAGTCCGGCGAAGAATCCCAGCGGTATGCTCACTACGAGGGCGCAGGGGCAGGAGGCCACCAGGAAAGCCAGGGCGCGGTACAGCCACACGTTCCAGGAGGGGTCTGACTTAAGCACGGCGATGCTGAACAGCGGCGGGATCAGCGCCAGCAGCAGCGCGGCGATACAGACAGCGGGAGTATATATCCTGGCAAACCGGGCAATAAAATTTTCGGATCTCGACTTCCTGTCTCCGGCGCTTTCCACCAGCTCAAGTATACGGGAAACGGCAGACTCGCCGAATTCCTTCGTCGTCCTCAGCACCAGTTCGGAAGTGAGATTGACGGAACCGGACAGCACCTCGTCTCCGGCCCGCATGGTCCTGGGCACGCTCTCCCCCGTCAGCGCCGCCGTGTCGACGTTGGACTCGCCGCGCTCCACTGTGCCGTCGATGGGTACTTTTTCACCGGGTTTGATCAATATGGCGCTGCCGACTTCCACTTCGTCGGGGCTGACCACGCTGAGCTCGCAGGTCTCAGGATCGAGCAGATTCGCCCGGTCGGGCCGGATATCCATGATCTTGGCGATATTTCTGCGGCTTTTATCCACAGCCAGGCCCTGAAACAGTTCCCCGATCTGGTAAAACAGCATCACGGCGGGAGCTTCGTAAAAGTCCCCGTCGCCTATGTATCCCAGCACGAAGGCGCCGATGGTGGCGATGCTCATCAGGAAGCACTCATCCAGCACCTGGCCACGGAGGATCCGTTTCGCCGCCTTGAGCAGCACGTCGTAACCGACTATCAGATAGGGCACCAGGCTGATCAGCAAAAGCGCCATTTTGGGAAGTTCCGGCTTCCCCAGAACTTTCATAACGATTAGCGCCGCCGTCAGCACCATGGAGATAATGATACGTACCAATAATTTTTTATGCTTCGCTTTCATGTCAAAGCCCCGTCCGGATGATAACGATCAAAGGTAGATCTCGCAATCGTCTTCCACTTTTTTGCACTGCTTGCGCACTTTTTTCATCACCGCGTCAACGTCCGCGCCTTCCGCAAATTCCACCGTCATTTTCTGAGTCATGAAATTCACGCCGGCATTGACCACTCCGTCGACTTTCGCAGCGGCTTCTTCCATTTTGTTGGCGCAGTTCGCGCAATCCACTTCGACAGCGTACGTTTTTTTCATTGTCCCGTTCCTCCTCCGCGCTTCGATTATCATCAATTTAACATTCATGTTAACAATTAAACAATTATTTAATCGTTGACCTGATTATGCACCATGCCCTACGGCGCGTCAATATCCCGGGACAAAACACTTCCTTTCGGGAAAATTGCATTTCCAAAAAGGAAATGTTAGAATTGTCCCGGGAGGCGATGGATATGGAGCTCAAAAAACTGCCGCACGATCACGGTACGCTGCCGCAGAATATTATCGCGGAAATGCCCGGCAGGGAGATATTCGGAGATGTTTCGGAGATCTTCAAAATGCTCAGCGACGGAAACCGGCTGGAACTGTTCTGGCTGCTTTGCCACTGCGAAGAATGCGTGGTAAACCTGTCGTCTCTGATGAGACTGTCAAGCCCGGCATTGTCCCACCATCTTAAACTGCTGAAGACCGCGGGGCTCATCGTGAGCCGCCGGGAAGGAAAAGAAGTATATTACACCGCCGCGCCTTCCCCCAGGGCCCAGGCGCTGCACACGATAATCGAAGACATAGTGGAACTCACCTGCCCCACCTGCGAAGAATTGTCCCCGGAAGGCATTTTCGACACCCAGATAGGCGTGGTAACGGAGATCCACGATTACCTGCTGGAAGACCTGAGCCGCAGGGTGACGGTGGAAGACCTCTCCCGGAAATTCCACATAAACACCACTACGCTGAAATCTGAATTCAAAAAAGTATTCGGCATGCCCGTGGCCGCCTACATGCGTTCCGCCAGGATCAAGCGGGCAATGGAACTGCTCCGGACTACAAGCCTCACCTTGTCCGAGATCGGAGCCCAGGTGGGCTATACCAGCCAGGCGCGGTTCACCGAAGCGTTCACGTCGGTGTCCGGCGTCTCTCCCAGGGAATACCGGGCTCTTTACAGATAAAAGGAGGGATCGCTATGACGGTGCATTGTCTCGGCAACGGCAACATTTGCGCTTACGGGCGCGGCACGGACGTATTCGACCTGGCAGGGCCGGAATATTCGTCGCCCAAAGCTTTCGAGCTGGAATCGGAATTTCCGGGCAACAGGAAAGAAGACGTCATCACGAAAAAACTGTCCCACGTGGCCTTCTGCCACGAAGCCGCGGGCGGTCCGAACGCAAACGACGACGCGCCAATGCTCAGGATTATCGACTTTGCTCCTCCGGGCAGCTTTCTGTTCATACGCCAGATCGAAGGCAGCGCCGTGATCACGGTGCGCTCCCCCTACGGCCGCTTCTCCCCCACTCACCTCGGCGACACGCTGATGGCGGAGACCAGGCCCGGCAATATGATCTACACTTATATGCTTGAAGACGGCAGACCCGTGGGCTACCCTTCCGCGCGGTTCAGATACGCGGCAATGAGGGCAACGGGCGACTGCAGGATCTTATTCGACCCCTCGGAGCCGTTGACCGCGAAAGTGGCGGTGGAAGGGTTCGGTCAATTGATCTTTTCTTTCTCGTTCTATATGGCGGAAGCTTTCGAAATTGCCGCAAAATATCCCCAAAACGTCCCCTTCGGCGGGCGGAAGTTATTCGTCGGGGACAAACTCCTGCGGCCGGAGCGGGAATTGACGGTGGCCCCTTCCCACCGGTATTACCGTGAAGTATGCGACGCCTACGACGTCATCGCTTCCCAGCAGTCTGTGCACGGCGGCGTGCTGGCGGGCTATAATTACCGCCTCATTTACGTGCGCGACAATTACGGCGTGCTGCGTTTCCTGCTGGCCGCCGGGGCCCACGGGCGCGCTAAGAAGATGATGGAATATTATATAGGCGTATTCGACAGGTACGGCCGCATCCAGAACGCACAGGGAGCCGGAGAGTACGCGTTCCACGTGCACGAAAACGACAACGCAGAGATCACCGGGTACGTCGTGATGATGTTGACGGACTACCTGAAAGCCACCGGCGATATGGAAACGGTGAGGAAAGGATTGCCGCTGATCAAATATTGCCTGGCCGCGCAGCACTCGGTATTGTCCAACGGCATGATCCCATTCAACGGCGACGAAACGTACATCGCGGGAGGCCTGCTGCCCCGGAGCGCCATCAACGACGGCTCTATGGAGGCCACGTCGATATATCACGAATCCATATTGCGGGTGCTGGCGATAAAAGAGCTGGTCTCCGGCCTCGGCACCGAGCTTATCGTGGATATTTCCCGGGATCTCCAGCTCATTACTGAGGGCTTCGGCAAGCATTTCACCGGCCCCGAAGGTCAATTATATTGCAACGATCCGGACAGCGGCTACGCGCCTCCCTTCAGGCCCGGAGGCGTGCTGAACTGCAGCCACGGATTCGGCATCGGGTACAGGGACAATGACGGCAATTACGTTTGCCCGAAATGTTTTGCGGCAAAGAAGGGCGCCGGTCTGAAGCCCGAACCGGGCCTGGAGCAGTGGCTCGCGCTGAACGGGCAGGGAGAAGGTCAAAGCCAGAGCAAAAGCGCGGCGGGCAACGGCGGAAAGCGCTACGTTACGGAAGCGGCGGTATTGTCGCCGGCGTTTACCGTGGCCGATTCGCTGATCCCCGTGGACAAGATCCGGGAGGCTGCGGAGAAGACGCTGGAGGAATTGCCCCGCCGTTCAAAAACGGTGGGTTACGAGCCGGGATTCATTATGTACTGCCTGGGATACAACGAAAAACTCGCCTCGGAGATGCTGTCCATGCGAGACGAGTTTGGATCGTTTAGCGAATATTACGAGGGCGGCAATCAGGCGGGCACCCTGTGCAGGCCCTGGGAGACGGCCATCGATCTGGCGGCGCTGCTGGAGACCTGACCACCTGAACGCCTGACCGGCGGGCAGGGCCGCGTCAATCGGTCTTGGCGCCGCAGTTGCGGCAGAATTTGTCGTTCTCGGACAGGCGCCTGCCGCACTCTCTGCAGAAGGAAGGCCTGCCGGTGCCGGAGAAACCGGTCCCGGGTCTTTCGCCCGGTTTGCCCTTGCCATCGGGGCGTTCGGGCCTGGCTCCTCCCTGAGCCGCAGCCGGAACCGCACCGGCTGCTCCAGCTGCGCCCGTTGTCGACGACGTCCCCGCTCCTGCCGAAGCTGAAGCAGTTGCCGCGGCCGCTTCCACGGCCTCCGGATGCTCCTTCAGGTATTGCCGCACCGCCGCTTCGCACTCTTCCTCGAACCGGAACGGCGCCATGTGCACGTGGGCGGTTATGCTCTGCTCAGCCAGCCCGATCCGGAGCGTCTCCTCGAACAGTTCACGCTGAGCGTTCAGATTTGCGCAGTTGAATTGAGAAGGCAGCGCCAGGAAGGTATTGCCCACGGACTCCTCCGCAAAGCCGACGACCTCCGCTTTCAGTTCTTCTTTGCTTTTAAATTCGGCAAGCTCCGTCACAAACACCATGCCGTTGGTGCGCACCGCCAGTTCGCGCCCCGTAAGAGGGTCGCTGAAGACCACGGGCGTCCTTGTCCCGAATTTATATGAATAATCTACCTGTTCAGACATCGATCTATCTTTCCTTTCACGCCCCGGACTTTCCGGTGTCTACGCGCCCCGTCAGCGGCCGCAGCATAGGCAATGCCCTCACGGCTCGAACCCGAACGAATACGTGTCAATGCCGCTCCCCCGGAACAGCAGCCACACCGCTTTCACGCCACTGATCACCACGTCGGTCTTGACGCTCACGGTCTCCGGCGCCGCTGCGGCTCCCGGCGAAAGTTCCGCCCGGGCAATCTGCCCCAGCCCTTCCGCCATCAATATTATACTCCCTTTTCCGGACGCGGTCACGAAAAATCGTCCCGCGCCATCGCCGAAATCCAGGGAGCGGTATTCCGCCCAGGCGTCGGTCCAGTTGCCCCCGCCGCAATCGGTAAGTTTTTCGCGCACGCTTACATATGCGTTGTCACCCGCATCGTCCCCTGCGTTGTACCCGGCGTTGTCACCCGCATCGTCCACCGCGCGGATCTCCCCGGCTTCGCAGGGAGTGATATACAGATCGCCCTTCATCCTCGACGCGCACGCTGCGTCAATAACGCCAAAAGCACTGAGGGGCGGTTCTGCTCCGTTGGTGGTCATAGGCACTTCCGGGATGCTCCCGTCCGGCAGCACGGTCAACGGCTCTGCGCACACCCGCCGGCAGGTGACGCCGTTCTGCGTAGAGCGGTGGTAGAACACGAACCATCTGCCTTTATAGTACTGGATCGAGCCGTGATCGTTCCAGGACTTCGGGTCGCAATATGTGTTGTCAACGATGACGCCGCCCCTCTTATAAGGGCCCAGTGGATGATCGGCAACAGCATAGGACATGCAGGTGGCGCGACCCCGGGAAATATCGGTGAACACTATATAGTACCTGCCGTTGATCTTTCTCAGCGACGCGCCCTCGTGAAAACCGTGCTCTTGCTCGGTGAGGATGTTGTCCGTCAACGACGCCCGGTCAAGTTCGTACATATTGTCCTTCAATTTTGCGCCCCGAAGATGGAACTGGCCCCACAGATAGTACGCGGTACCGTCGTCGTCAACGAACACGGTGGGATCGATGCTGTCTCCGTCCGCCCCTTCTATGCGCTTCACGTCGCCGTAAGGACCCGCCGGGCTGTCCGCAGACGCTACCGCCTCGAAATTGTTGGCGCCGCAAACGTACAGATAATACCTGCCGTCCTTGTAAGCCAGGTCCGGAGCGTAGAGCGGCGTCCCCGGCGCCCAGGGTATCCCCGGCGAACCGGCCTCGTTGCTGAATATCTGCCCGTGATCCACCCACGTCCGCAGCTCCGGATCATCCGTGGACCATATATGGTACCAGGGCCCGCAATAATCCCTGCAGCCCGAAATATCGGTGGATCCGACTATGTAGAGCCGCCCGTCGGGCAGCACGTGCGCCTCGGCGTCAGCCATAAAAAAACTTCTCGGAAGCAGCGGGTTCACAGGATCACCTCGTTCAATGGTTCAATCATTTCGCCGCCTATCATACCACGCCCCTCCCGCGCGGGTCAACACTGCGGCACGTGGTTTATGCGCCCCTCCGGGTCAAAGCCTTTCACGCACGCAGCGCCGGGCGCGGTTGACATCTCCCCCGTCGATATGTTAATATTCCGCTCGCTGTCCGGGGTGTAGCGCAGCTGGTAGCGCGCGTGGTTTGGGAGCTAGAGACAGCTTTCACCTTACCGCCGCGGATAACGCCGAAAAACGGCGAAAAAGCGTGAAAAACGGAGAAAACAAGAGGTTCGAGTCAGAGCCAAAGTGTGTTTGACCACTTATCTGACCCCAACCAGAAAAACAGAATAGTACATATCGGGGTGTAACTCAGTTGGTAGAGTGCGTGGTTTGGGACCACGATGCCGCACGTTCGAGCCGTGTCACTCCGACCAAACAGTACAAATCCGAACCCTAAGCCGGTTGGCGAAGGGTTCGGATTTGTCGTTTATTTCGACTATCCGAATTTCAATTTCAAGCAAGAAAAACAAAAAAATGAAAAATGGCAACGCGTTCGAGGACAGAAACAAATGGTACGGTGAACTGTCCGATTCCATGGTTCGGCTGATCATTGAGCGAAGCTGAAAAAGACGAAGGAGATGCAAAACGCACCTCCTTCAAATTTTATATACGACATATACTTCCGAATGAGACTAATGTGTTCAAGTCAATAGGTTTACTTAATGAACCTGTTGACAAATACGGAAAAGTGTGATATAATATAGACATCTCTCGAAAGGGGATTGTATGGCATCGTGGTTTACTACTACAAACTATGGAATTTGCTGAAAGAAAAAGGCATTTCACAAAAAGAAATAGCAAACAGAACCGGCGTATCCTCTGCTACGCTTGCGAAAATGCGTAAGGGAGAATACGTATCTCTTGAAGTAATTGATAAAATCGGCGACGAACTTGGATGCACTATTGAAGATCTGTTAACCTCAACCCCGCCGTTAGATGACACTGCGGAAAGAATCGGTCTTTTGAACGATTTTGAGACTATCAGTGATCAAACACGAGAAGCATTGGTTTTGTATATGGAAAAGCGGTCTTTTTCTGCTTCTGATATCGCAAAAGAAACTGGCTTATCGGTAAACACTGTCAAAGGATTCTTAAACGGTAAACCAATATATGCCGCATCGTTTATAAAACTCCGCAAACTTGGTACCGAATTTGAAGCCATTGTGCATCAGTGGATTTCCGACGCGGGAATTAATATTGCTCCGAGGAAGACCGTTTATTGTGACGGAAACGGAAACAACAGAAAGAAGTGCTGGGGATCACATTCCGTCTGGAATCCTGATAAAAAATGCTATGAGCACTATTGCGCATTTGGTTTTTCGAGAACGCAGGACAGCGATGGCATGTTTATTGCGCAGGATGAATGCCCGCACCCATATAACACAAAAGAGTTTGCGGCGGCAAAAGAAAAATACGAACTTTTTCTCCGCGACAAGGTAATACACATTCCGGCAAAGAAAGGCAGCGATAATCGATGAAGGCACAAATATACAGATTGAAAATTACTTATGACGGTTACGAAAAGATTCTGAACAGAACTGTTGACGTATCCTCCAATTTCACAATGGCCAAACTCGGATATCTTGTCCTTGCCGCCTTTGATACATTGGCATATCACTTGTTCTATCTTCGGTTCAATGGAAGACGTTACGAACTGGAAACGAACGACAATTTCCGCAGTATAGGTATGGAAGAAATGACCGACCCGAGAACAGTAAAGCTGAATCAACTTGGCATGAATATCGGCGACGAAATTTCCATGTGCTACGATTACGGCTGTGATCAGATGTTTACGATCAAATTGGAATCGCTTGCCGATATGGAGAAAGGGACCGCTTCAGAGTACCCGAAAGTTATTGACGGAGCCGGAAAAGGAATACTGGACGATGTATTCCCCAGTGAATTCGGCGCAATCGTAAAAAAAATAAAGAAGAACGGAAAATCCAATCACGAATACTTGTCTCCGTATGGTGATACTAGGCCGTGGGACTATCGTGATTTTGATCTTGAATTGATGAATAGGCAACTGAAAAACGATATCATCCATATAGCCCTTGGCTACGAAGCAGAATGATGGCCGTCATCAGGATTAGTTGAAAGGAAAAGTGAAAAATATGGAAAAAAGAGTATATATCAGTGCCGATTATTCGATAGACAGCGGAGACAGGAATGTTGTTGACCAACTCAACAGCTGGGGAAATGATAATTATCATAAAGTGAAATTTGTTGATATGTCAAAGGTTGTTTCGGGAAGTGTTTCAAAAGACCCTGACTGTAGGCCCTGCGATTTAAAACGCGAATTTAATCAGCAGATTAATGTTTCGTCAGCTGTAATTTTTGTTATTGGCGACAAGACCGGAATAAGAACAGCAGGGAGCAATTGCTATAGAGAAGGACATAGTCAATATGGAACGATGTGCACTCCTTATAAGCAGAATACCAACGGGAAGAAAATGTGTAAGGTTTATTATACGAGCACTGACGATCCTTATGGTGATGTTGGGCCAATAAACTCATATTCGTATTTGCGCCATGAATTTGAACAAGCAAAAAAGAAAGGCAAAAAGATAATTATCGTATACAATTCCTTGAGAAAAGAAACCACATGGTTGCCTTCGTATATGAAAGGTTATGAATCGATAGCGCAGCCTTTTTGGGTTATTAGCTGGAGCGGATACCGGATTGGAAATTATGATTTCATAAAGAAAGAACTGGGGTACGTATGAGCGATTTTATAAAAAAGTGCTTTGCAATATCTGGTGCCATAATAACAGCCGCATTCACACTTTTGCCTGAGTCAATTTTTGAATCAATAGTGCTGTTTCCAAAATGGGAAAATACGATAAATATTTTCATTAATCGTATTATTCTCGCAATAGGCATTTTTCTTCTCACAGTCGCTGGCGTGGCATTATTCAGAGCATTAAGGACCAGTATTGTCATTAAAGGAAAAGGTTTCTGTATTAAGGTTAAATATGGAGATTTGTTTCGGTTTCGGAACGGCAAAAAAATCATTCCTTTTGACGAATGTTTTACAACCCAAATCGGATTGATGCCTTCAGAAATCAAAGAATCATCATTGTGCGGACAATACTTAAAAAAGTATCCGGATATCAACGTTCAGTCGTTAATTAATAATGCAAACGTCAAACCGGCAAAGACAAAATCAAAATTTAATTCTCAGGAGCGATACGATTCCGGCGTTCTTCTGCCGAATGGCGAGTACCTATTGCTGGCATTTGCAAAATTAGATAAAGATGGGTGTGGAAGAATGTCCCGGAATGAATATTTGGAATGTCTTTCAACGCTTTGGGGAGAAATAGACAAATACAATTGCCAAAACGATGTCTGCGTACCAATTCTTGGTTCTGGAATAACAAGATTCGACGGTGAAATGATTTCACAGCAAGAATTGCTCGATATTATCATTGAAACATACAAAGTCAGCGGTCACAAGATTAAAAAGCCAGCAAAACTGATTGTGGTTTGCAGAAGGCAAGAAGGTTTTTCGCTGAACAAAATTGGAAGTACATTATAAAACTTGTTGAAGACATAAAGAAAAATAAGGCAGCTTTTTCTGCATTGTGCAATGAATACGCGGTCATGTGAAAGGAGAACGCATAATGGAAAACTATCGTGGGGAATTGCTTTTTGACGGAAAAGTATTACAATACGATTTTGATGAAAAAATGTTAGTTGTTCACATGTATCATGGCGAAGGACACGACTTGTTTTGGGATGATGGACCGGCGGGAGTCTCTTATATGACTGGCCCCAAAGAATTACCTTGCGATAGGCTCGAAGGAACGGTTCTTCCTTCCGGTGGGAAAATAGTGTTTTTTATAAATAGAACAGGCTATGGACACAGGAGTTCTTTTGATGGCGAATGCATGGATTTGTCAATTATTGTCGAGCGGTATTATTTCAAAAAAAATGCACAGACAGAAAATGGCACGACAATTGAAATATATTCAAAAAACTTCCATAAATTTCTTGGCTTGCTCCCGCAATACAATGCTCACTCTATATCGGAAAACGAAATCGGAAGTATTAGCCATAATTCGTCTGTCATCGATCAAAAGACAGAGTTTAATTTTGAAGGCTTGACTTTTTCCATTCATCCTGGAGTCACCATATCTTGGGGCGGTCCCAAATTTAAGTATTTGCCCGGATTATACGCCTCCTCATCTCAGACTATCAGTGAAGATCAAATTTGGAAGTTATTCGATTTGTTTATCGATATTTTCCAATTCTTTTTCATGAGGACGAATATAACGCCAGATTCGTTTAAAATAACAAGTGCTGGAATAGTATATGAATTGAATAGAGTCGATTATTTGTATGACAATAATGAAGAATGCGAAAAGATTGAAACCACGAGGGACCTTGGTATAATACCATGGACAATAGCATACAAACATTTTCGAGATTCGTTTGATGCGTTTTCTTCTGGAATAATTTGCAAAGACTTTTTATATGAAAATATACGCTTCCGTTTCGCAACGCGTCGAGATATTTTAAGCGCAGATTCTGCCGCGTTCGAGAACGCTTTCTCAAAATTGTATCCAGATGCGGTTGTTACTCCACCATCAAATCAGGTTATATTTGATGATGTTGCTGCAGAACTGGATGAAAAAATCGCAAGCTCGACCGGAAAGAAGAAAGATTACTATAAGAGCCTTAGAAAGCAACTTAAGCACGAAACACTGGAAGATAAGCTCAAATATGCTTTTAACGATTGTAAAGAATGCTTTTCACAATTGCAAGAGATTGTAAAAACCGAATTGTCTTTCGAGCAAATTGCTGAGATTTTTCGAAAGGCACGAAACGATATCGATCATGGCAATGACGATGTTGTAATTGATAATAACACAGCTGTATCAAATATCTATGTTAGAGCATTAATATATTCGATGCTGTTAAAGTTACAACAGTATACCGATGAGGATATTGATGCGTCATTGAGTTATTTGTTTACGGTCAAGCTATAATTCAACAATCATTGCCGATGAAAGATTAGGCTTTGCTGATGTAATATTATCTATTAAGTCAGGATAAAATCGTGAGAAATATTTATTAGGGCAGTGTGAAACGGCGGGAAATATCTATTAAGTCAGTAAGAAAAAACGCATGTCTTGACCTAATAGATATCAAAAATGAATAGATAGTGCTGTGATCGCTTTAAGACGCAATAGAAGTACCGAAATCAATAAAAAAGACTTCTCGCAGGGTGGTAGCTTAGTGAGAATAGACGTACAGGGCAAGCAGAAAGCAATATATCATTAGCCGAACCGCCGCTTGTGGGACCGCATGAGCGGTGGTGTGGGAGGACGGGGGTTAGCCACCCCCTCCGACCCGATTTCAGGGCAAAAACAGCTCAAGTTTGCCTCTTTTGTCGCCAATCTTTTTAGGCCGTACAGTACCTTCCGGAAAAACCGGGAAATGGTTGAAAACCCCGGTTTTTACCCCAACCCGATCTAAAACGACCGCACACCACATCACCCCGGAGAATTTAACCGTTCTCCGGCTTTTTTTCTCTATAATCAGTCCGTTTCGCTGTATTCTGCGTTGTCCTCCGCGGTCTCTGCCGCGGCTGCTTCTGCCAGGTGTTCAATGAATCCGGCGGAGCGCACTGCAGAATGGCCCGAGATCATGGAATCCCGGGACTGTTTTTCTGCTCGCTTTCGGTTTAACTAAGTCGTATATGAGTATACTTTAGATGCATCACAGTGTGCAGTATTATATCTTTGCTTCTCAAAAACGTTTCGTTTTTGTGGCAAAAATAGTTTTCTGGATATTGTATAATTATATTGCCGGGGGTTAGAGGCGCCAAAATGACCTCGGGCACGCGCGTTAGAAACATTGGAGATTTAGCGGAATGGCCGGTGTATCTGAGACAATTGTCAAACTGAGGACAGAAAAAGGATGGACGCAGCAGGAACTTGCTGACCGTCTGGTCGTGTCGCGTTCTTTAGTATCGATGTGGGAACTCGGGATCAGAGAACCGGATCTTCTTTCGGTTGAAAAAATGGCTGGATTGTTCGGTGTCAAAACAGGAGCCATTGTTTCTGGCAGAAGTTTTATTTACTTTTCGCAGGAAGGACTTTGGTCTATCGAAGAGGAAATAAAAGAGATGACTGAAAGTGATTCTGACGAAAATGAAACAAATGAACGTCAGACAGAAATTCTCAACAGTTTCTTATCACATTTAAACCGGAAGAACCGGATCATTTTTACGAGCCGTTACCTGCTGATGAAAACAAGTAAGGCGATCGGAGACGATCTCGGTATGAGCGAGAATGCAGTAAGGATCAGGCTTTCCCGCTTAAGAAATGAATTTAAGGATTTTTATAAGGAGAGAAGAAAATGACAGTGAAGGATTTTAAAGAAGTAATGCATAATATCGCATGCAGCGAAGAAAGTGAAAAATACTACAGGGAGATAAGAAAAGCAAAAAAGCGAAGAAAGATCGTAAAGACGGGCGTTATTTGCTCTGCTGCGATCGTTGCGGTTTTATCGGCTACGCTGCTAACACTTAAACTGTCACGTCTGGCTAAAGAGCTTCAGCCGACCGGAAACAACGGCGAAGCGCTTATTGCGGTCCCGGCAACTGAATCGCCCTTCTATCCGACTGATGAGCCGTCTGCAGCCGTCGAAACTACGCCTTCTGCTTCGGCGAACGAGCCGAATGTTTTGAGTATTTTCGGAAAGTCAAATTATGTACCTGCCGGATCGCAGAAATGGTTTAGCAGCAGGTCGATCGGTATAAAGCAGCTTTCATATACCGGCTTGAACAGCGAAGTAAGGACGCTTAACGCTTCCGGCCTTGGTGCTGATCTGATCTCGTCTGAAGTCTTAGGAGAACACGCTGACTGCCCCGGAGTATACTATAATCCCGCTAAAGACGAGATAGTCTGTCTTTACCATGAATTTCTGGCCGCTTCAAAGATAACACTTAACGATGGATTCAATGCTGAGTTTATCGCGGACATGCTGAAAAAAGACCTGTTCGCGGTCAGAATTTATGAGAAGAACGGTTTGCAGACAGAAGGGCTCTGGGTTTTCGACAGAACTACCGGATATGCCACATCGCTGCCGCTTCCGGAAGGATGCTCCGGATATAATGAGATCTATATCTACAATAAATCTCTTTGCAACGGAAGACTGAGCGCCGGTATTAATACTGTTGACGGAAAGCATTTCGTATATGTATACAATACGGAAACAAAAGACGGGATCAGATTGACCGACAGCGACAGCGCATGGATCTCCGCAGAATTCTTGTCCGACCGCATACTTCTTATCACCAATGACGGGTATTCGTTCTATAACGTTGACACCGAAAAAACTGTGGAAGTCATCGGCGAGTATAATTATTACGCCGGGGGCAAGGTGTTTTCCGTCAAGAACTGGGGCTGGGCAAATCATAACGACGTGGAAGTTGCCGCATATGATGCTGAAACAGGCGCGCTTCTTGACAACGAAAACGTTCTCGTTCAGACTGTGCTGGACAATGGCTCGAGAGTATTCTTGACCAAAAATACGACAACAGGCGAGGAAACCTTGATCCTATCTGATTACAGCCAGAACTGTTACACGTGGACACGGGACGGGAGCTTCTTTTATGCATATTCCGCGGCTGAGCAGCGTCTTCTGTGCTATTCCGCCGCCGATGGAGAGTGGTTTTTAACTCAGGTTCCGGCGCTTAATACGGAAACGTTGGCAATAAACGGTAAACAGCAGGCGGTATTTGCAAGTTATGCAATTTCCGTTGCGGATAACGATAAGGATGTGCTGTTATATTTCACGAGGACAATAGAGGAAATCCTGGAGACACCTGATTACGAAGATGAAAGAGTGGATTCACCTTACTGGGACAAGTACAGAGAGATGAAGTTCCGGAATTTTGCAGACGAAACGTGCTTCGGGATCGCTGTAAAAGAGAATATTAACGTCGACGGTGCTACGATCTATTACGGATCGGCAGATATGGCAGGATTCAGGTACTTTTTGCTTAGTTGCTTAGAGAAGGGAACTCTGGTGCCGGACAAACAGGCTACCAGGGAGAATTATCTGTCGGAAGAACTTGCTCTCAGCTGCGGGTTCCTAATGATGGATTTCTTCCATGAAGACGGTATATGCTACTTATCGCTGGGTTATCATCTGCCCGTACCGTATGGCTGGACAACGGAAATATATGAGATCCCTGAAACGCTTTTTGATGAGATCAACGCATGCTGCTATAATCATATGAAGACGGGCAAACTGTTTGGCTGATTAGGGTAAGAAGAAAAGAACCAAATAAACGGTGGGTTGATAAGCAGTAAAGGAGGAACTATGAAAAAACAGAGATTAAAAGCCGGCATATCTTTTATCATCACGGTTGTTATGCTTTTCTCATTCTGGGGCCCAAACGGATCAACAGCAGAGAATAGTACGCCGATTGAAGAAGCCAAATCAAATTTAGATATGACTGAAACCGTTCAAGAGCCCTTGATTGTAGACCAGTGCAGCATACTAAACTATGTTGACGAAAAAGAGTTTATGTCGAATGGGTTCACCAAAAGGGTCTATAGTGAAGAAGATCTAAACACGTACATTTTCGAACGTGAAGACGGTACAAGAGGGCTGTACATGTTCGCAGAAAATGTAAAGTTTGAAGACGAAACAGGACTTATTCTCGAGAAAGATATCTCTCTGGAAAAGACGGCTGCAGGTTATTCAACAAAGCAGAATAATGTTGGCCTGTTCATACCTGACAGTCTTTCGAATGGCGCTGTATTATCTTTCGGAGAAGAGAAGCTGACAATATCGGTTCCGGAGATTGATAGTGTAGAAGCGAAAAAAAACGATAATTCTGTAAAATACACCAACGCATATGGGGATAATGCACATCTGGTGTTTACGCCGACTCTTTCCGGTGTTAAGCAAGATATAGTCTTGGACGATTATGCAGGAATAAGCTCGTTTGATATTATTATTTCGTCAGAATCTTTAAAACCTTTCTACAATGAAGACGGCACATTATATTTTGCTGAAACAGAACTCGATGAATTCAGATTCAATATCGGTTCCGTCTTTGTTTATGACTGTTCGGGACGCTTCACTTGCGGTGAAATCCTGATCGATCAGATTTCAGAAGATGAATGGATAATGACTCTAATCATTCCCGAAGAGTTTCTTTCTGCTGATAGTACTGTATATCCGGTAACGATCGATCCGAAGATAGAAATCAAATCAGCAGATAATTCTTCATACATCGAGGACACAACGATATACAGCGGTAAACCAAATCTCGCGACCGGCACATGGACATACAATCATACCGGTTTTTTGTCCGATGGATATAATATAGGAAGGATGTTGGTGAGAACTCCAGGATTGTATACAAATTCAACTTTTGCCGGTATCTCTGCCAGTCAGATCTGCAGTGCAAAGTTCTACATTAAAGAAGCATCCGGTACTCCTGCACAGGAGGTAAAGCTGTATGCGTACACAGGCACTGCTTGGAGTGAAAACACAGCAACGTGGAATAATACCAGTCCTAACGGGAGTTATACATTGATTGATACAAAATATCCGTCATATGGGGATTATGCAGAGTATAATGTGACAAACCTGGTTAAAGGCTGGAAAAGCGGGACATATACTGCTTCGCTTGGATTTATGATTAAAAGCTCCGATGAATCAAACATTAACAATGCGAAAGCGTTTGATGCGTCTGAGAGTGCATATTCAAATGTACAGCCTTATATCGTGGTTAACTATAGACCGCTTATTTACCTTCAATATTATTTACTTAATTTAAATGAAGGCGAATCGTGTTCAAATCTAGCGATTACTGTTCCTGTAACCGCGGTTCAATGGACAAGCAGTGATCCGTCAATTGCCACAGTCAACAGCAGCGGAGTAATTACAGGCGTTAGAGCAAGCGCAACGCCGGTGACAATAACTGCAACGGCACTGGATCCATATTGCCAGGCATCTGCCACATGCACGGTATATGTTAAAATACCGGACGGAACATATTTTTTCAAGAATAGAGCCACTGGATTATATGCTGAGCCTTCAGGGTATCTGGAAGGTAACGAAGTCTATCAATGGTCATTTGGAGGGACACCAACACAAAGGTGGTCAGTTGAATATTTATCAAATGGAGTGTACAGAATAAAAAATCAGATGAGTGATCTTTATCTTGCTGTTGAATCATTGTACAGTACATCGGCAAAGGCAACACAGTATTCAATAGCCAGTGATTTATCAAGATGGTATATTTCCAGAACATCTTCGGGAGCATTCTGCTTATATGCAAAAGGCAATCTATCATCTGGTTATGTTATTGGTTCTGCGTTTTCGGGCAATACGAATGGCACATCAATAAAAAATATGCTTTATTCCAGCGATACCAACTATAAGGATGAATGGCTCTTTGAGGTTAGATTAGATACTGCTCTTGAAGGTCAAAGATGGAGCCAGTGGTGTTGGGTCGCATCTGCAAGAATGTTTTCAAACCATTATTATGACGTTACTAGATCGCAAAATCAAGCAGTTCAGTTTGTGAAAGGAAGTGTCATAGATCAAGGTGGATGGGAGAATGAATCGCAGAGCGCAATTGGTTATTACATTTCAAACATCAGCGAAGCATCGCTAACTTTGCAAAATGTCATTAGCAACGGAAGTTCAAATTGCAGGAGATATCCAGAAAACGTATTACGACATTTCCTCGATGATGGTCACGCAGTGTTTATAACAAGAAGCTGGTATGATGGAACCACGAGAAAAGGTGGACACTCTATGTTGATTATTGGATATGTTACCAAAACGGTTAACAATTCAATACAATACCAATATATCATATACGACCCATTGCCTGAATCAAAACCAGATCCGTGGAACAGTCCTATTACTACAACTGGACAATCGTATTTACGATCATATCAGTGGATATGTAATGGCCTAAACGCTTTGCCAGATGATGGTGGTACTGATCATGGAATTTGGGAGGGCTATGTGACAGTTGTTACAACATATTCTAATGATTCTGTTTTGCCGATTTGGAATGAATAAAGAATAAAAGAGGGGATTATCATGAAAAAGTTTATAATTTTACTGGTGATGTTGATAATGGCTTTCAGTTTTCAGCTAATTGTCATTGCGGAGGAAAAAATGGATTTTGCGGAAAACGAAGAATATGACGCATTAAACATTGATGATACTATTAAAAGATCACTCCAAATAAAAAGTGATGACACAATAATTAGAGTTCTGAATACTCCGATTGTATTCGCATTTAATAAATACAGTGATATAGATGCTTTACTTACTGGTGATTATATTGATCAAGTGTTATATGCTATCGTAAATGATAAATCAATCGAAGCAATTTATTTGGTTGATAACTTGGGTGAATCAACAACAGTGGAAAACAGTTTGTTATCGAGAGATTACAAAACAGTTTCTGTACTACTTCAAAATGATGTAATAGATAGTCTTCCAGAGGGAGCCGAAATAACCAATATTTTTTATTTCTGGGGGCAATCAAATCATCAGGGATCAGCTTTGTATTATAGAACGAATAAAGGCGGGTTTGTATATTATAGATCTTATTTGAACAATGATACTCAATATTTATTTCCGGAACAAGACTTTTTCAATTATATGAAGGCGCTGTATTCAACTTTAGGACCAGATAATCCGCCTGGAAGCATTGAAATGGAATCGTCCATAGACATTTCTAAATATGAAATATCTTTAGAGTCTCTTGGATCAAATAAGTCAGCAACCGTGAAAAAAACCTCGTCTTTCATTTTCGTCATAATAGTATTTGCATCAATACTGTTGCTGTCATTTTTTATCATAGGTTTTATATTTATTATTAAAAGACCAAAATACAACAAATGACAGTGAAAGATTTTAAAGAAGTAATGCATAATATTGCATGCAGCGAAAAAGGTGAAAAATACTACAGGGAGATAAGAAACGCAAAAAAGCGAAAGAATAGAGGGGGTGACCACAAGAGATTCATATAAATATGTTTGGCTAAAAAATCAAGACACACCGTGAAATCATTAATCACCTAAGGAGGCTAGTATGAAAAAACTACTTTTTGCTGTTGTTGGATTGTGCCTGATTTCGATACTTTTTAGCATTTTTTCGTTTGGCGCAACCGTTTTTGATGTACATGATATTTTTACAAATTATCAAAGTACATCTAGTGCAAACACTGTCAGTCAGGGAAATTACCTATATTCTGACTTGGGAGTTAATTGGCAATGGTCTGGAAACACATACTTTTATCAACACTGCACAGGTGCAAATGTAAAAGTTCAATACGAATCTAAATTTTTATGGTTTACAAATTGGAACGATCTTACATCGTCCACTTTTTGTGCAGAAGGATTAAACAATGTGTACTGTATTCGATGGACTGGTGTCAACAATAACAAAACTCTTCGTTTCCATATCTCTCCGGTTTTAGTCGCAAATTATCCTGAGGACGAGCCTATTCCTGCTCCTCCCCCGGATTTCAATTCTTATATTTTCCTTCAGGGGTACTTAGCCACTTTATCGGAGCAGTAATAATGAGTCTTTTTCTATCAGCAGTGTATAGCTATGGGGGTGATTATATAATCCCCCCTTGGGTTTTATGGATACCAATTGTTATCTTTTTTGTATTTAAAATATTTGTAGCCGTCCTCAGAGAGCAACGTACAATATTCAATTATGTCTGTCTGATATTATTATGCATTTGTTTTGCTCAATTAATTAATACTATGATGCCAACTGTCATTAGTTTCGTGCCTCATTATAAACCGGCTAATTGGCGTTTTATTCCATTTTTCAGTTTAATCAACTACTTTAGATATTATGGCTATTCAATACAATATGCCATCATTGAATTTGCCAAAATAACTGTTTTTGCTTTTGCAGTTGGTGCTTTGCAAAGATGTGAATTCAAAAGGAAAGTAATCAATATACTTTTGCCTACTTTGCCATACTTATTGTTGCAACTTATCAAATTATTATTTGACTATACATATCAATTCGATTTTGGACGAATTATCGTAATGCTTACTGGCTTTTTTCTCGGTTATCTTTTGATAAATGCGTTTTGGATAAAACTATCCCCATTCTTCTATAAGCAAATATCTTAGTTCAAAGAATTCTGAGTTTTGTCCGGAGGCACAATATGATAACTCTAACCAATGTTACTGCAATTTACAAATCAAATAAAATATGCACTACCGCGTTAAATAATATCAGTCTGTCATTCTGCGATGACAGTACAACCGCTGTCATGGGGAAATCAGGCTCCGGAAAGACGACGTTGCTAAAGGTGATTGGGACGTTGCTTTTACCGGAGTCAGGAACAGTATCAATAGACGGGACGGATATTTATTCTATTTCCGAAACGGACCGTTCAATCTTCAGGCGTACTCAAATCGGTTTCATCTACCAGTCATATGATCTGCTGCCGGAACTGAACGCATATGAAAACATAGCGATCGCCGAAATGATCAATAACCGCAAAGCCAATAAAGATAACATCATAGATATATGCGACCAACTCGGCGTTTCCGGCCTGCTGAGTAAATATCCGGCCGAATTGTCAGGCGGAGAGCAGCAGAGAATAGCTATTGCCCGCGCAATTTCTACAAACGCAAAAATCATTCTATGCGATGAACCAACCGGTAACCTGGACGAGGAAAACTCCGCAAAAATAATTGACTACATCATTGATATCACGAAAGCAAGGCATTTGACCACGATAATCGTTACGCACGATAAAGATATAGCGGGTAAAGCAGATAGAATAATACACCTGAGAGACGGCAGGATCGCTGAATGAAAACCGTTTTAACACTTTGTAAAGGATTTTTAAGAAAAAATATCCGTCTTTGGCTGCCGATTGTAATTTTATTGGTTCTTATTACGTCGGTTGCTATATCTATGGCAGAGATGCCCAAAGCATATACCCGTTCGCAAATTGAAGCAGCAAGGAATATATACGGAGAACAGGACGCCGTCGTTTTTGGGATCGACCCAGACGTCGATTTGACAGTTGCGGTTTCATATGGAACGATTATGGGGCAATTGTCCTACGATGATCCGTCATTCAAACAATTGCCACTGATAGGGTCAATGGATACGGAAACTGTTAACACGCTCAGGATCCGCATTTCCGAAGGACGTTTTCCTTTAAACGATGATGAGGTGGCAATCGAAAGATGGGTCCTGTCGTTTTTTTCGAACGATGTTAAAGTCGGGGACGAAGTCAATATCAACTGCAAAGAGCTGTTTACAGAAAACGAAATTGCAAAAAAGGTCAAAATAGTTGGTATAGTTGACAATTACAGTTTCCTTCGAGTGCCATACGATTCTGTAGATCCTGTTTTTCAATACGGCGGCCTGCCTTCAATTATTTGTGCGGACAAGTCGTTTGAAGAATTTGAAATTCGAATGGCTTTTTCTATAATAAAGCTGGATGATGCAGAAGACCGATACGACGGAAGGGTCAGAAATCTCTCCGCGGAAAGTATACATGACAGCGTTTGCAGCAAAATAACTGCCTTGTACGGAGATGGATATTTGGCCAAAAGCATAAATACGCCCCTTCATCAGTTAGAAGAAAAGATGATATCCGGAGATAAAGCAGATGGCAAAATTCTTGAATATCTTGCCGGAATAATGGTCACTGTCAGTTGTCTGGTTATTTTAGCATTTGAGATCTTATTATTGCCCAAATTAAGGCGCAGCAGTATAGTTTTATATAAAATTGGCGCTTCCGGGAGTACAAGGTTCCTGCATATTTTTGCCGTTCTTGTTACCGTGTCGGAAGTCGGAATAATAACCGGACATGTTTTGTCATATTTGCTGGCATATGCGTTGTCGTCGGCAATTTCAGGCATTTTTCAGATACGCTTTCAATTCTGGTTTTCTCCGGTCAATGCGCTGGAAGCGTTTGGTATCATATCGCTTGTTGCGCTTTTCGGCGCCGCAATGCTTGGATGGATATATATCGAGCTTATCAGTGGAGCACCGAAGATAAAGCTGATACCGAGAGGTATCCCGGAACTGCCTAAAAATCCCGCCCGTTTTCTGTTTTTGAGACATCTTTCCCAGCATATTGGCCGTTTTATTGTTTCCGCAGTTGCCATGGCGATCGCACTGTTTTGTTTCAGCTTGAGTATAGCCGCAATTTTCAATCAGGACCAGACTTTGCAGGATAATTATGTTCCCGACATTTCGATCTACCGGGAAACGACGATGAGCGCTACGGAGTTACATTTGCCTGTTGGAGACAATTCCGCGGTCTCAGAAGATGCCCTGACTTTCCTGCACACCTTTCCCGGTTCGGAAAAATATTTAAAAGATATTTACGCTCAAAAAACCGTAACTGCAAATATGTTGTTTGAAGGATATAATGGCATCAGCGATGATGCCAAAAACACTTCAGATTCCAATAACAAATTGGAACGGTTGTTTGCTTTTGCAAAATGTGTTCCGATGATTTCGGAGACGGACTACGAAGCAAATCTGACAAAATACGGCTATGGTATTTCAGACAGACTTTATACAGTTAATGTTGCAGAAATATCTCCGATGTCTCAAAAAACAATGCACGAAAAGGGAATACAAGCATATGGTTCTGTGGATTCTACCGCTTTATCCGGAGGAACACAAATAATACTATGTATTTCGTCACGTGCGAATGATTATGGATACAGGTACGATTATGGATCATTTGTCGGCACAAAAATAGTGCTGTCCAGAGTAGTTGACCTAGAAAAACGTACAGATTTCGAATTTACGATCGGGGCGGTGTTGATCATTCCGGAGTCAACTGATACGTTGTCCTACTCTATGAACAGTCCGGGGTATTGCTATTTTGCAGTTTTTTCCGGTTGTTTTGACCGAATCGGTATTGAATCTGATTATACTTTCGTACATGTTGAATTGACAGATCCTGATAAAGAAATGGATATTCTGCCATTTTTAAACACGTTTTCAAATATGGCACCAAATGTGACAATAAAAAGTAACGGACAATTGAACGCGGAACTCCGAAGAATGCGGCTGTCAACGATTTTGACAACAGTATTGATAGCGCTTCCGATAATTATAGGTTCGGTCGCGGTCATATGGCTTATTCATGTCCATAATCTTCGCTCGCGTCGTCAGGAGTGGCGTATTCTATACAGGTTGGGAATGAGTACATCAGATTTTCAAAAACTATTCATTCTGGATTTCATTTCCGAAGCACCTCTTGCATGCGGCTTTTTTATGATTTGCCTATGGTTGCAGGGTGTCACTGTAATTGCTTCCGGTTTACTGATTTTCCTGCTATCAGCCACGTCGCTGTTGTTCATTATGTTTATCCCGGTGTATTTTTATCACAAACGTTTTTTAAAGCGCGAAGTGGCCGAAGACGATGCAGGGATCGTTAATTAGAACATATACTGTGAAGTGATTAATAAATCTACATCCAGTTTGGACTGGTATGGAAAAGTATTAGTGGGTAATGCGCAGGTACGATATCCGTCGGCACACGCTTTTCACCAAGGTAAATCTACCGTCAGGTCCGTGTGAGGGTCCCCTCATACAGGTTCAAGTCCTGCTATCCGCACCAAACAGTACAAATTCGAACCCTAAGCCGATTGGCGAAGGGTTCGGATTTGTCGTTTATTTCGACTAACCGAATTTCAATTCCAAGCAAGAAAGACCAAAAATGAAAAACGGAGGTCAAGAAAATGAATCTGAACATCGGTAACATCGGAGTCTGGGGATTCCAGCACTATGAATTTTTCAAGCAAAATCGCCCGTCAACCGTCAGCGTTATGCGCAAGAACGGAACGCTTGAGGATTATCTCAAAGAAATCAACCAAGAAGCGACATAGATGCTTGAAACACTTGTCCGGAAATACGAAAAAGTGGCAGGCGTCACGGAGGCACTTAAACGTGCAGATCAACTCGGCTGGGTACAGAAGATGAACTCAATCCGAAACCGCGCCGAAGAGATCATCCTAAACGAAATCATATACCGATAAACGCACGAGGCGGGGAGCAAAATCCCCGCCTCGTGTAATAATGAGGTGTTAGAAATTTGGGGGAGTTCCTTTAATCTTTCCTTTTTTAAGTTTATTTGAGCATTCATCACATATTGCTTTATTCTTTCCTAATGGAAGGTTTTTCTTGCAATTATAGCATATATCAGCAATTCTATATACATCCTCAAGAAAGTGTTCTCGTTTATCATATAGCTCGCTAATATTTACGCTGGCAATCATAACAACATCTGTTTCTCCACCTTTGATTTGTAATATATTTTTTGATTCTGTTTTATATGGTGCGGTAATACGCGAATCTCCATATGCCGACGTATTTGCTTGTATAACAAAACAATGTAGATCTCTCGAGGTTGACTCCACTATCGCTGAGAAATAATTAGTATCCTTATTCAATTGCGGAACAAAAAGTAGTTCGATTTTCGATTTCATTGATGCACGGGATGATATATCTGTAAATTCATAGCAAAGAATCGTTGAATACTCATAAATACCATTATTTAGTCTGTAATAAAAAGGAATTGGTCTATCTTTACATTTATTCTTCGTTTTGTTTACCTCAATTATTTCATCTGGAGCATAATAATTCTTTTCCCTAAACAATACAAATCCAGTATTAAAGTTTTTCCCAGTAATCGCGGGAACAAAATTACAAACAATATTGTGAGCTTGTCCATTAATTGTTAAATACTGTAGTCCTGTTATAATTGTTATATGATTTTTCATGGCGAATAAAGATATGTCCAATAACCATGTTAATGGAAAATAGTATTCAGGAAAGACCAAATAATCAACTTTTTGTGTTTTAGCAATATTAAGAATCTTAAACAGCCGAGTTTTGGCGGCTAAGGTCAAATTCCTTTTTGGCTCGAATAAGGCGTTTGCGGCATCATCAAGTGATATATTCGTATTGACTAATGCGATTTTTGGTACATCTGATCCATAGATGTTATATGATATTTCCACGCACATAGGGTTTTCACCCACCTTTTTGGTTCTGAAAACATCTTTTGCATATTCGCCCAAATTGTTAAAACTGATGTACTGTTCATGTGCACTTTCAATCTCGAAGTTGGGTTGATCGTAAATTACTGACTTTATATAATCAAAGATTTGAAATTCTATAGCATTAATATATCTTGGTGTCCATTCTAACTTGAATTCGTCAAGAGCAAAACCGTTTGATAAATTATTAAAAAGAATTGTAGCACTTTGTTCGGTTAATGCTATCCTTTGTGCGTTCGAATAGTTTAATAATGGGTAGGCTACCATTGAGTGATTCAACATATTGCTTTCTCTAAATTGGATTGCCAGTTCCTTTATTTTTTTTGTTCTTCCAAATTGATAGTTAAGAGCTGTTGTTTGTGCAGCAACAATCTTAAGTTTTTCTTTTAAATCATTCTTCAAATGTCGTAATAAAGTATTCTTCCTTTTTTCAAGCAATTCGTCATCTTCTAACAACTCAAAACTGGCTTTTTCTATTTCATTGATAATGCTTCTATAAAACGCCCTCGTTCTATCAATTTCTCCGCAAATCAAATACAGTTCAAAAAGCGAACGCCAATTGTTCGAGTATTCTAAACTTTGACTGCCTTTATAGAATTCTTCAATTTGGTTAAAGTATATATTCATATCATCTTTACTGATAGTTGCATTTTTGATCAACCTGAGCAAAGAGTTTATAAACTTTGTTGCATTGTAGTTGTTATTTCGTAAAAAGCCAAGTTCTCGTATCTTGTTACTTATATCAAGATTTTGAATATTATATGCAGCACTTGTAAATGACAAGTTAATCATATCTGTGTCAGGTAATAAATTTGTTTCGCTGGTATTTGCGTTGATAACCTCTTCATATAGGTCAAGCATGATGATTCTTTGACCTTTAGGAAAACAAAAGCAATTGACTTTATCGCGTTGTATTTTGATATTACTATAATTAACAAATTTAAAATCTTTTGCACCGGATTTTTGCACGAGACCAGTATTAATGAAGTATTTGTTGATTATTTCTTCTGAGGACATTTCATTTGATTTGTCTGCATTCAGAACAATTAGTATGTCATCCACATACCTTTTATAGTATTTCGGTGATAATGTATCAATAATTTGTTTATCAAATTGATATAAGTATATTTCTCTTAATATCGATGCGCTTGTAATTCCTATAGGAAAAATGCAGTTATTTTTCTTAACCACTACGCCTTTCTTATACTTAATTATCAATTTGGTATACGTAAAATAAACATTTTTTATGATGCAAGTTAGAAAACTCAGTTGTTCCAACCGTTGATCATCACAAAGCATTGTGCTTAATTTATCAAAATCAAAATCTACTGAATAGTAAAAACTTTTCAAATCCAAACAAATCAAAAGAGAATCGTTTTTTGTATGATTGCGTTTAATTGCTTTAAATGCATTATTACGCCACGACACATACAAATCAAAGTATGGCTTAAACGCACGATTTGACTTATAATCTACTCCACTTATCAAATCATTTGGCAATGTAAATAAGCTTCGTTTAAATGCTGTTGCCCCAGAATTAGATAATAAGAATGGATAGTTTGATATAATTTTCCCAATTTGAATTGTCCAAAGAAAATCAATTATGTAAAGTTCAATTGGCATATCAATAAAAAAGTTCACTTTTGATATGCCGCTATTGTGATCAATAGAAGCTTGAATTACATCGCTACCTTCATATCTTGATTTGAATTTCTTAGGTAAAACTCGAAAACTTATTTGATCAATAAGATCTTCAAAATACTTCGTATTCTCACATAGCAGATTGCTTGCAATATTTTCTAATGAAAAATAGAACAACTCCCTATTACTCTCAAATTCTGCTAAACGCTTTTTTGCAAACACAAGTGTTTTATCATAATACAGATGGGACTTCAGCTTCTTGTATGCGCCAGATACCATCTCAATTGTCTCCGCTTTATTTGTAAACACAGTACTCATTGATTTCCCCGATTCTTTTAATTTGTTTTTTTGCGTTTCTCTTTTCGCATTTCCTTCCATTCCTCAAACTCGCGCTTGCCTTCTTCGGATTCAAAGAAGGCGCGGATGTCGGGCATCATATCGTCAACGATAGCTTGAAGAACGTGTTTTGGAACGTTCCACTCGGCGCGGCGCTCGCGGAATACGTATCGTATTTCGATGAACCACTTCTTCCAAATGCCGCCATGCTCATAGGCGTAGATATCGTTCCAGTACGGTTCAAGCCGCAGAGCGATTTCCTTTTTGAATTCGCGCTCGATCTCGGCAGATCGGTCTTTGCCTATAAGTTCCTCGACGGCTTCTTTGCCGTACTGCTTTTCCATTTCAGCAAGATGAAGTTTTACTTCAAAAATCGAGTATTTATGTAATATCTTGTTTTCCATAGACGCTCCATTTCTCTGGGGTATTAGGGCGCTCCCTAACAAACGGCTGACGAGTCAGGCAAGTTTTTGTATATACAAAAACGTTGCTTGCTGAGATAATGCCGCCGAATTTGTACACACAAATCCAGTGCTTGCTAAGACAAGGACGCTTCGAATTTTTTTCTCTGCCACGAATATATGGGCAAACTTTGTACCATATTGTTTAACAATTATTAGCCCTGCATCTTTAAATAATCCATCTCGCAATATTCTATAATTGGTTGAAATTATGATATTAAACTTGAATCACTATTATCGAAAAACAATTCATCACAATTTGTAATTAGGTAATCTTTAAAGATTGGCTTGAATTCATCTTCATATAAGCCGGTTTTCAAGCACTTAATTATTTCTCTTTTTTCCCACAAACTGACTGCAGAAATCAGTCCTTTCAATTCCAAAAGTTGATATCTTTCTAAATTCCCCTCCATGGCTTCAAGAAGTCGCCGTCCATAATACGGGTTAATACTTCTTGGAGAGTTCATATAAATATCAAATAATCTCTTTGTGTATTTTTGATCCCCTTCAAAAAGCCTGGTGATATATATAAGAATAAAATCGGGATAGTCTGAACATTTTGACAACAATTCCAAATACTCTTTTTTCATTTTGTCAATTGCAACGTCATCAGTCATACTATCGAGGTTCTTGTTAAAAGCGCTTATATAATACGGTATAAGCTGAGGGAACTTTTTCATAATTGAGCAGGAATTCAAAAACAAATCAAATCTCTTGTTTGCTATTAGTACTTTTATCAGATATACGATATCATTGCTTTCAAGCACCACTTTCGCGGCAGTTTCTTTATACAGTTCAAGAGAATCAACGGATTGAAATTTTAGAATTTCTGTACAACTTAGTTTTTTAAACTTTGTTGGGATAGAGCCGTTGTAGCCCCTTATAATTCTTAATCTTTCTCTTCTTTCTTCTTCAGACAAATCACTATTGCTCTTGTAGATATAATGAAATTTATCTCCATCTTTAGTTAGATCGACAAATTTTGTTTTTTTTGAATTTAGGTAAAGCCCCTCTTGGTCGAGGCGGTTGATGAGCATATTAAGTATTTTTTGTGCTTCAACGACATCTTTACAGAAAATGCGAAAGTCATCGACAAACCGAACATATCTGATTTTGTGGTCAAGCAAAAATTTATCAACATCAATCAGTGCCGCTTCTGCCAAAATACGAGATGCATTTGATCCGACCGGCAAGGAATAAGAATTTCTGTCCGCCCCAAAAAGAAGTAATTGCTCAATCTTCGTAATAACGTCAGTTCTTTTGCTGATGGTATATAGTTTAGAAATCAACCTATGTATGTTTATCCTATCATAAAAATTAGAAATATCACAACTTATCATAACAGTACATTTACCTTCAGAAATAATTTTTCCGACTTCGTTTCTGAACGATTGATAGTTGTAATGAGAATCAAACAAATAGTCTTTCAAATCTGCTTGGTATCTATATGAGAAAACTGTATTACAAGATTTTTTAATTCTTTTTGCTTCAATTTCTTTTGCAATTGATAACACCAAAGCCAAGTATTTGATTTCATCAGTAATTTGAATAAGTGCACATTTTCTATATGATGTAAAATCGCTTTTGGGAAACAAAAAATAATTGTTTTTGTTGAAAGCCATTTTTTCAAAAGGCTCTGCCAGCAAACTTAAGTAACGATTAAAAAGTTTATTAGAAAGTGATTCATTTTTTAAGATTGATACTTCGAAAAAGTCGGAAAAAAGATCCACGTCTGTTATTCCTTCTTTTACAATATTATTAATCGCTTTCAAAATATACTGTTTATACTGATTCATCTTTATCCTCGCTCTTTTTTGAATTCATATAAAAACTTTGTTGTTTTCACATAATCATTCATTATGACGGTTATTTTCTGCCAGTACTGCAATTTCGCGCAGTTTATCTTCGAGCAGTTTCTTATCCGGTAGCTTCAGCGTATAGTCCGCGACCATCGCCGGAGAAAGATTGCTACTGAGCGCGTATTCGACGACCGCGTCGTCCTTATAAGTGCAGAGAATCAATCCAACGCTCGGATTCTCTTCGGGTTTCTTGACATCCCTATTCAGCGCTTCCAGATAGAAATTCAACTGTCCGAGATGCTCTGGCTTGAACTTGCCGACCTTTAATTCAACAGCCACAAGGCAGGACAGCGCACGGTTGAAGAACAGAAGATCTATAAAGAAATCTGTATTTCCAACCTGAACGCGATATTCCTCGCCGATGAACGTAAAGTCCTTGCCGAATTCCAAAATGAACTTTTTCAAATTAGCGATGATCGCTTTCCTCAGATCCTTTTCTTTGAAATCCTCCGGAATGTCCAAAAACTCCAGTACGTACGAATCGCGGAGCGCGCCGACCGCCGGATGACGCTCGATCAGCTCTTTGTTCTTCTCCTGTGAAAGCATCGTCCGCTCGTAAAGCATACTATCGATCTGCCGCTCAAGGTCGCGCTTTGCGTATCCGTTCTGAATACAAAGGCGCATATAAAACTCCTTCGATTCGTCGGTTTTGCACCCGGTCATAATCAGCAGATTGTTCGACCACGATATTTCTCTCACCAATGGTGAGAGTTTTTCGTTATCGCGGTACGTTTCGTAAAACTGTTTCATCCTCCACAGATTTTGCGCTGAAAACCCGCTTGCGGACGGATACGTTTTCTTCAGATATTCGGCGAAATCCTGAACAGTGTTTTTGCCCCAACCGTCTTTCTCGCACTTTTCGCTAAGGTACTGCCCGATTTGCCAGTTCATATCGATCATTTCTCTGTTTACGGCTCTGATTGCCCGCATTTTCGACTTTTCTATGATCGCGATTATGTTATCAAAATCATTGCTGTAATTGACGATATCTGCCATGAATTTGCTTTCCTTTCTTATGCTTTCATCATGTTTTCTCAATTTCTCTCACCAACAGTGAGAGTTTTGTATAAATCTATCTCTTTCCGTCTTTGATAGAGTGGATCAATGCTTCTACATCATCAAAATCATCATAATCACCATTTATTCCGTCACGATGATAAACGACACCGTTTTTATCATTTCTTTCAAGGCAATTCAACAGTTCTTCTTCCCCATATATCTTGACAAACATAGAAAAACCATACGGTTTGATTTTGGAAAGTAACTTCGTTTTTTATTTCAGTATTAATCATCCGACAGATACAGTGTTCCGTCAATAAACACGGTACCATTTCCGTTTGCTTTGTTCTCCCAATACAAGTTGTTCATAGAAAACAGCGTCTTCACTACTGGTATCCACTGCTTTTCTCCATTATTAATTGTTATCAATCTGTATGCATACATTTCTAAGGAAAATAGAGCCCCCAATGATAATAGTGTGTTTTGTAAATTTGCATACTGATAATACTGTTTGGTTTTATCAAATTTCTCTGCTTTTTCTAATCGATTATGCTTAATTTCATTATAAACAGTCCACCAATCTGGTTCTTGGGGATAATCCCACGGTTTAAAAACAAATTCTTCTCTTCTAAGTTTAACTTCCAGTGAGCAAAAGTTGTTTTCACAACAAATTATGATTGTATTTGGATTGTCTTTTTTTTTCATTGAATCCTGGATTTAACATTTTAGCAATTAGTTTTTTAAGTATATCAATTTCACTTCCAATTGATAGTATCAATTTTAGATACATCGCAGAATATGTATCATAATTATTTCTTTCTACAGATACATAGTCAAAAGTCTTTTTAAAATCATTTTCTAAAAGCAGATAATGATCAATGTATTTTCTCTTAAACTCTTTTGAATTCATATTTTCTCCTTTGTTTTGTTGAGTACCGGAATTACTTATCTTCGTTGAATTCCACAATATCGTCAAGTGTACAATTTAGCACCGCGCATATCTTCTCCAACGTTTCAAGCGGCACGGATTCATTTCGTCCGAGATTCGCCATCGAGTTGGTTGAGATTTTCGCTTTTTTCGTCAACTGCGTTTTGTTGATCTCTTTGTCTATCATCAGCTTCCACAGTTTTTTATATGATCGAGACATTTCAATTCCCCCGATAGGTACATTTCTACATTTGAGAGTATATCATATCCCGGCTGTTTTTTCAAGAGCTGATTTTGAACTATTCAAGAATATTTACATTTTTCTATAGATAATCCGTCTGAAAAATGATATACTTTCCTTGCAGGGATGAGAGTGTGGCGCTGTTTCAGCAAGCACTGGATTTGTACGTACAAATCCCACGGCATTGCCTTCACAAGCAACGACTTTGGACTCCCACATCCAAAGTCCGACTTGTTATGGAGAGCCCTAAAACCCCTGTGAAATAATCTTAACAGAAGGAGGTGAGAAAAGAAAAATGAAAGGCGTGATCTACGCAAGGTATTCCAGCGACAGCCAAAGAGAAGAGTCGATCGAAGGTCAGATAAGAGACTGCAAATCGTATGCAGAAAGAAACGATATTGATATCGTGGAAATCTACATTGATCGGGCATATACCGCAACCAACGACAACCGTCCCGATTTTCAGCGAATGATCCACGACAGCGTAAGAAAAAAATTTGAAGCGATCCTCGTATGGAAACTCGACCGATTTGCTCGCCGCCGTTACGACTCGGCCCATTACAAAAACCTGCTGAAAAAGAACGGCGTCAAAGTGGTATCCGTTATGGAGCCGATCCTTGAAGGTTCGGAAGGAATCCTGATTGAAACACTCTTGGAAGGCATGGCGGAATTCTATTCAGCCGATCTTTCAGAGAAGGTCATGCGCGGACAGACCGAAAACGCTCTGAAATGTATGTATAACGGCGGTACGCTTCCCATAGGATACGTTATCGACAAGGAGCAGCATTATCAGATCGATCCGGTTGCCGCACCGATGATCCTGCAGGCGTTTACCGATTATGCAAACGGCAAGTCAATGCGCGAAGTTGCAAACGGGCTGAATCTGGCAGGCGTCCGCACCAAAAGAGGCGGCAAGGTCAGCATCAACAGCGTGACGCGAATGCTGCACAACCGCAAGTACATCGGCGAGTATCAGTATCGAGACATTGTTCATCCGCACGGAATTCCGGCGATCGTCCCAAAAGAGTTGTTCGAACGCGTGCAGGAACGTTTGGCGAAAACAAAGAAAGCCCCTGCCAAATTCAAAGCGGAGGACGAGTATTTGTTGACGACTAAGCTGTTCTGCGGAAAATGCAACTGCTATATGGCGGGAGAATCGGGCACGAGCCACACCGGGATCGTTCATCGGTATTACAAATGCGTGAGTGTGAAGAACCATAAGGGCTGCGACAAGAAGCCCGTTCAAAAAGAGTGGATCGAGAACCTTGTCATCGACCAGATCAAGAAGATCCTGTTCGACGATGAAATGATCGAAAAACTTGCGGACATGGGCATGGAGCGTCAGCGCAAGGAAAACACCGCGCTTCCCATGCTGAAACGGCAACTGGCTGAAACAGAAAAAGACATACGGAACTTCGTGGACGCGATCCAGCAAGGGATCATCACGGAATCGACAAAGGAACGGCTTGAAGGACTGGAAAAAGCCAAGAGGGAGCTTTCCGCACAGATCGCACGGGAAGAACTACTCCAACCGCCGGAGTTCACAAGAGACCAATTTCTGTTCTGGTTTGAGCGGATGCGCAAGTACGACACCACGAAGCTCGTTCACCGCCGCCGGCTGATCGACAGCTTTGTCAATGCGATATACCTTTACGATAACAGGATCACCCTCGTCTTTAATTTCAAAGACGGCACAAAAACGATAACTTTCGCCGAGCTTGAGGAATCAGGCTTGGGTTCGGATATAAATGCACTCGCTGCACCAAAAACACCGGTATCGGGCAATAATTTACCTGATACCGGCACATTTTTTATCTCTTCATCGCGGCTTTTTCCGCGGCTATTTTCGCTTTTACTTCGACGATCATTTCTGCGAGCTTCTTTTCACACTCTTCCCGGGTCTGTGCATAAACGTTGAAACCCTTGCGCTTTCCGTCAGGCAGTCTCGGCGTAAAACGTCCCTCATACAGATGATCGTTCAGTTGATAAACTCCGCCTGTTCCCGGCTCCCGACACTTCGATTCCTTCGGTTTGAAAACTATCCTTTCATGCTGCTCCGGCCTCGGGACGGCGCTTTCGTCAATGCTCATATCGGTATTACCGAGTCCGCGTTCGATCGCATTCGCAGCGTTCTTCTGCATATCGGTCGTTATATGACTGTAAATGTCAATTGTCGTTTGGGACGAGGTATGGCCTATGATCGCGGAAAGCGTTTTAATGTCCATGCCGTGCTCAAGCGCCATTGTCGCGAAGGTGTGACGCAGATCGTGAAAACGAATCTTTTTACATTCGGCGCGTTCAAGCACAAGCTGCATTTTATGATAGACCGTCTGCGGATTGCGCGGCGAATCATCCTTGACCGGCGACGGGAAGATCCAATCAGATCCTTCCGGCAGCGTCTGTCTGTACTCCGCGAGCACGTTTACGACCGCCGGAGGAAGGATTATCGTGCGGATAGAGGCTTTGGTTTTCGGCGGAACCGTGATAAGTTTTCCGTTCGACATGCAAACCTGCCGCTCGATATGAAGTTCACCGGTATCGGTGTTGAGATCGCTCCATTTCAGGCCCATCAGTTCCCCGCGGCGCAGCCCGGTCGCAAGATCCAGCATAAAGATTTCATAGTATCCGTCATGCTTTGCCTGTATGAGAAAACGCTGCATTTCATCGTGAGTCAGCACCTGCATTTCTCTTGCCTTTTTCGGGGGCAGTTTGCAGCCGATTGCCGGATTGACCTGGATCAAGCCTTCGCATACGGCCTTTTCAAGCGCCGTTCTGCAGCTTGTGTGACATGCGCGGACCATCCTGTCAGACAGACCTTTTCCGTTCTGTTCAACAAACTGCAACCGCCCGTTCAGCTTCAGCCTGAGATAAAACTCCTGCAGATCATTTTGTGTGAGACTTTCGAGCGGTATGTCGCCGATCTCCGGTATTATGTGCTTGTATATCCGGTTTTCATATCCGTCGCGCGTGCCTTCCCGAACGCTGTTTTTACAGTAATTCTGATACCACAGATCCATCCACTCTCCAAACAGCATAGATGATTTCGCCTGACCGGGGAGTTTGCCCGTCGTGCAGTAGCTTTGTCTGATCAGTTCTTTGAGTCTTTTCTGACAGTCAGCTTTTGAGCGCGAAATAACGCTCTTCTTGATTGCCTTGCCGTTATCATCGTATCCGACGACCGCTCTGCCTTCCCATCTGCCGTCCTTACGTTCAATCAGTGTTCCTGTTCCTTTTTTTCGTCTGTCTGCCAAGGTTTCAGCTCCTTTCCGAATATTTCTTCCATAAAACTGCCGACGATCTCTGCCGCCCGGTGCTGCATATCTCCTGTAACATGGGTGTAGGTGTCAAGCGTAAAACTCGCGTTTGTATGTCCGAGTATTCCGGACAGTGTTTTGGCGTCAACGCCGTTTCTTATCGCGTGCGTCGCAAAGGTATGCCGCAGATCGTGAAACCGTATGTTCGGCAGATCGTTTGCACGCAGAAACGCTTTGTGCCTGTGGTAAGCGGTGGATTTTGAGACCGGCTTTTCCGGATCGCCGACGCTCGGAAATATCCATTGACTGTACTTCCTTCCAAACCGGTTTACAAGCATTGCCGCTGTACTTTCCGGAAGATAAATCAGCCGCTTTCCAGCGTCCGTTTTAGGATCGCCCACCATGACTACGTCGCCTCCGTCGCCGAGCGTACGGGAGACCCTCAGCGTTCCTCTTTCTCTGTCAAGATCTTCCCACCGCAGGGCGCATATCTCTCCGAGCCGCAGACCTGTAGTCAGTTCCAGATAAAAGAAGTCGTGCCAGAACGGGTCGCTCCGGATCGCTTCGAGATAGATTTCCAGTTGCTGCTCGTTCAAAACTTTCATCTCCGCGGCCTTTTTATTTGGAACGACTGTTCCGACGGTCGGATTCACAGCAATCAGTTTCTTTTGCCTGGCGTGTTCCATTGCCTCATGAAGAAGCAGATGCACCGAGAAGACAGAGGCGTCTGACAGACCTTTACCGAATCTCTCGATCCTTGTCTGGCGGCCGCTTTTTTTCAACGCATTATACATACGTTGACAATCCGCAGTCGTGACCGCCTTGAGTTGCTTGTCCCCGATGAATCTGCAGATCTGCGTGCGGTATTGACGGTAGCTTTCAAGAGTAGAAGGTCTCAGCATCGGTTCGGCGTATTCGGCAAACCATCTGTCGAACCATTCTGAAACCGTCATACTGCTGTCTTCGCTCAGCTCGGCGCCGCGGAAATCTTCTATCATCCGTCTCATTTTCGGCAGCAGTTCTTTTTGAGTTTTGGCGAAAACGGATTTCGTTATCGGGTCGCCGTTCTCCTTGTGGCCGACGACGATCCTTCCTTCCCAGCGTCCGTCAGACCTCTTTTTTACGGTTCCTTCGCCGTTTGCTCTTTTTCTTGCCATCACGACACCTCCGATTCAACACAACACAATACCGAAAGATACCGCACAAGTCCAGCGACAATACGGAAAAAGATATAAATTTTCATTTAGGACACAACTCCTTCCGCCGATCGTTTGTCGATCCATTCTTTCAGTTTGTCCCGTTCCACGATAATTCTTGAACCGATCCTGAATGCCGGGAAACCTTTTTCGTGTACGAGCTCGTATCCGGATGATTCCGAAATGCCGAAAAGTTTTGCGACGGCGGGCACGCTCATATACATGGGCAGCTCGTCAAAAGATTTGTAGTTCTGTTCTTCCATATACCCTTTCTTTCCAATTGATGCCTGGAAAAGCAGTTTGTTGTTCCGGAAACAGTAAGGCGGCACACGGGTCTTGCCGGACGTTTTTTGCGTTTGTAATCGATAATCTTATCTTTAAAAATCATCCCGTGTGTCTGTTCTGCCTGCCTGATTCCGGTGGTTGTTGTCCGTAAGTATGTTTCAGGTATATGTTTCTTGGGTGCCCTGCGTCGCGTTTTGCGACGCAGGGGTTCTGTCTCATCCCTCCTCCGTGATTCACGGAGTGGGGCTTTGCTCACATAACGAGCACTTGTCCGTCCTTGACGGCGCGGATCTCACGGCGGAGCTTCTTGTCGATGTCGTCATCGTCATCCTCTCCGCTGTTTCCGGACTGACCGTCGTCTCCGAAGGTGAACGCCAGACCGTTTACAAGACCAAGCGCAGCAGCTCCGACAGAAGGACCGCGGCCGACGGTATGAGACTTATCCAGATGATCTTTCTTAGCCACTTTTTCAGTCTTGTCTCCGCTTTTGAGCACTCCGAGCAGAATCGCTCGTTCGCTCTCCCAGCCTGTTCGGATATCTCGGAGATTGATCTCTCCGTCTGCTCCCTGATCGCCGACGACGAACTGTCCAGCGTCTGCCGCATCTGATACAGCATGTCGTCGATCTTCTCCTGAGTCTCCGCCAGGTCTTCCTCCAACAGCTGGACCTGCTCCGACATCAGCACCGCCATCCGTTCCTCCGTCATAAGCTCCTGCAGCCTGGCCATGTTCTGCGCCGTCGCATCGGTCAGAAGCTGTATGCTGCCGATCAGCGCTCCCCAGTTGCTGTCCGTGAGAGTGACCGTAGTCACCGCTTCCTTCGCTCTCGCAGCGCTGGTCCTCGCCAGCTGCTTGAGACGCTCCGGAGATAAGTTGTTCTCTGATCCTGAATTCATTTTCCATTGCCTCCTTGAGATATTTCGATTCGTTCAGTTTGCTGTCCCGGCACTTTTTGCCGTTCGGACAGGTGTACGTGATGTTTTTTCGGCTGCCGGTCCACGTAATACAGTAGCCTTCGCTGCGCATGAACTCGATGAACTGCTCCCTGGATACCGCGTATTTCATAGCGTCGTCGATCGCGATACGCAGCGCCATCTTCCAGCTTTCGCTCCGCAGTGCGGAGTGGTATTCGGCCTGAGACATGTTTTGTGTGCCCTCGGTCTGCTTTTTCTTCCGGCAGACGCTGTAGCCGAACCGCATACAAAGCTCGTCGTTCAGTCTTTGCAGAGCCTTGATCTCGTCCCGGTCGCAGTGGTATTTTTTCCCGTCCTCGAAGCTGACGGAGTTGATTATGAAATGCGAATGGACGTGATCCCTGTCGCTGTGAGTGGATACCACCACCTCGAATCCCTGCCAGTGCTTCGCGAACTCGAGTGCAAATCCGTGCGCCTGCTTCGGCGTGATCTTCTCGTCCGGCGGGAATGACTGTACGAAATGGTAGTACATCCTGCCGCCGTCTTTGCCGAACTGGACCTTGGTTCCGATGAATTCATCGTAGGCGTTCTCCGGAATACAGTTAAGACCCGAGACCAGTTTCTCGCCTTCCCACACCGTTTTCTTATCCTGCATGGTGTATTTCAGGACCGCGCCAAGGCCTGCGCGGGACTGTCCGTTCGGTCTGTTGACCGCCGAGATAGTCGCCATCAGCGCCGCCTCCTCTCGTTCAGTTTTCTAACTTCGGCGAGTATCTGACGGTAAAGATCAAGCGCCTGTTCGACGTTTAACGCCTGTACCTTTCCCATGTTTGCCAGCACGGCCAGCCGGTTGAGGTTGGTTCCCTGAGCCTTCAGTTCCTTCGTGAAGGCGGCAAGCTCGGTCAGGTTCACGATCTCTTTTCCGAGAGCGCAGCCGGTCAGATACTCTGAAAGAGTGAGTCCTGATTCGGATGCTTTCTGATGAATGACGTCGGCGGCCTCCGGCGTTACGCGGAAGGAAACCGACACGTTTTTCTTTCTGTTTGCCATATTTCTCCTTTCAGAATGACAGTGTTATTTGGACGCAAAAGCCCGGGTTTTGGCGCACAGGATCGCCTACGATCGATTTGTTTTCTCCAGGAGGCATAGTTGCCCGCCGGAGAAAGACGCGCCTTAAAACGGCCTTTTTCGCGCTTGTCTGAAGTGGGTCCGGGCTTCCGCCCGGCAAACTGTTTTTGGCACCGGCGCTCGCGGCGAGCCAAATGCGACGCTTGCGCTCTGCAGCGCAGAGCAGAGAGTCCCGGGCGTTCATTTTTTCAGAGAGGCAATGATCTTCTCCCGGTCGGCGGTTTCATTGACTACGCGCTCGACGACGCGACATACGACAGTGAACAACTCTGTAAAGTCCTTCGCGAACGTCTCCGGAGAGTCGTAGTCGAACCAGACCGAATATGCTGTAAGACACTCGGGATATTCGATCATTCCCGCCATTCTGTATATGAGCCACCCGGCGTTAAAAACGTCTTCGACAGTTGCGTTATCTCCGTCGACGGCGCATTTGTACACCGCCTTCATGTCAAGCGACATATACTTCTTGCCGGAGATAAACAGTCTGCAGCCGTAACGGACTTTGCTTTCGTCCTCGGCGTATCTGTTCATGATACGTGCGAGTCTGAGAGCACCGCAGCCGATCGTTTCGTTTGAATTAGTTTTGCTTTTTGAAACTGAGTTTGTGTTTGAGTTTTTCATTTTGATGATCCTTTCTTTGTTTGGTTTGATGAGCCATTGTTTTTGTAAGCTGAAAAGAAAATGTGTGTACGCGCCATGGGTATCCGCGTTTGCAGGAACAGCAGGAACAGAAAGCGCTTGTTCCTCATGTTCCTTATTTTCCGGACACACATGGGCCGGACTGTTCTACGGTAAAACGCACGTTCTCTTTCGGCAGTTCGATCAGGCGTTTCGTCTCTTTTCCGATGCGAACGTTTTTCGCGAACTGTTTTCGGTCGGTGTTGATCAGACGTTCGGTAGCGAGAGCTTTGACGAGCGCGTCTTCGGAGATCGTGAACGCTTCTCCCTGATCTTCGCACAGGGATCTTACCGCGCGGTGGGATTCGGTCTTGAAAAGATAATAGTTGTCCTCGTCGTAATAGCCGAGACACTTTGACGGGAGCGACGTGCGCTCCTCGTTTTTGTTCACGACGCAGTAGCGTCCGCTCTCGAGCAGAGCGTGCAGCTTGCGTACGAACTTCTGCGCAGGCTTGTCTTCCTCTATCGACGCGTTCTGCTTACGAGCGAGATCAAAGATGACGTCTTCGAAAAGCGTCTGCGACTCGATCAGTTCATCTTCCGTTATGCATTTGCTGTCGGACAAAAACTGAAGAAAGAAACTGTACCCGACTGTCATCGCCGCCGCGTCTTCCGGAACACGAAGGTGCGGACTCACGCCCATATCTCTGAACCGTTTGTTCACCGACTCGCGATGCCCGTCGTATTCTTTTTTCAGCTTACAGCGGAAGTTTCCGTCGTCCGAAAGGAACTTTTCCCTGATCCATTCGAGATACGAAAACATGCATCTCTGCAGAACGTTCTTCTTCGCTTCCTCCTGAAGGAAAGAAAGCATATCCATGTTGACGCAGCCCGGGATCATGTCGACGGCAAAGATACGCGCCGTGCCTGACAGACCTACGTCGGGAGGAAACTCTGCCGTGATGATGGCGTCGCCCTGCGGATACTTTTCATCCATCGGCGTGCAGTTGGGATTCAGTCTGCCGCGTCCGGAACGGTTGCCCCATCCGCGGGTAATCACCTGCGCGGCAGAGGTCATGTTCTTCTCGTCCGAACGCAGGCTCGGATGGAAGTCGTCGATCACCGTCGGAACGTCTTTGAGCGCGTGAGCGTAATACAGTATTACGTTTGACGTGTCCTTGAACGACATCGGAAGAGACGTGGAAGTGAAATCCCCGAAGAAGCAGAGCATGAGCGCAGCGAGCGTGCTTTTCAGAGATCCCGATCTGCCCACGAGCATAAGCACCGACTTGGGTTCGCAGCCTGCCTCGTACATGAAGGTGTGCAGCGGAGACATGAAGGTGAAAGCGACGAGCGGGAGCATCACTTCGGGCAGAGCGAAATCCTTTGCGGTCATCATCTTCAGAAGGATAAGATCGTCCTGCGTTGCCGGCGTGTGTACCATACCGTAGTTGCGGAGCTTGCCATCAAGTTCGACGGTAACCTTTTCGTCGCCGGGCATGAGGAACCGGTACTCTCCGTCGATCTTTCTCCATCCGGTCACTGCGTAGTGCACGCTTTTGTTCTCGGCGGTCGCGGTCGAATACAGCGCACTGAGAATATGGTCTTTCACACTGCCGACGACGAAGAGCCTGTTCTCGCAGCCCCACTGTGTCTTTATCCAGTCGAGTCTGTCCACGTCGCTTCCGTCCACCGTTATCTCCTTCAGTTTCCGGCCGCTTGCGTCTATACCGGAAATGACAAGTCTGAACCCGTTGTTCGTTCCGCCGCTGTCAACGATTATCTGCCGCACGATATACGGCGCGAAGTTGCAGAGCGGGACGATATCCGGCTCGGGCTTGTTTTTGTTGAGCGTCTTTTTGCAAAGACAGTTGCCTCTGACACAGTACGGTTCCCGGTAAAGCCGCGCCGTGTCGATCTGATTGTTGTTCTGTTCCATGGAACTCCTTTCCGGGACCGTTCGTCCCGATCGATATTTACCGCCTCGCGATGACGGTATGTACATACTTGCGGGAGATAATGCCTCCCATTCTCTTATTTGCACGCATTTTTCCGGTTTTGGCAAAACACTCCCTCATTTTTTTATTAGCACGCGATTTTCCTTTTTCACAACCCCCCCATTAACTGTTTGGACAAAAAAGTCCGAATTGCACGAATCCCTCCATATACTGTTTCCCGAAAAAAAGTCGCTTTGGGCAATGCGCCATCCCATTTTCTTATTTGGAGAAGAAATCCCGTTTTCACCAACCCTCCCATTAACTGTTTGGAGAAAAAATCTGCGTTTTACCAATCTATCTGCTTTTTTCACGAAAAAAACGTAACCGCCGATGTTTTGCCCCCTACTTACTAAGCACGCGTTTTCCGGTTTAACAAACGTCTCACTAAAGGTTTGGACAAAAAACGTCTTCCACATCTTTTTTATCAAGCTGTATTTCGGGCAAAAAAACGCCGCACGATCCGAACTTCATCCAACCGGAACTTCAAAAGGAGAAGACTCCTCCTGAGTTCAATAAATAATCGGTTATGTTCTGTCCGAATTCGTACGGCGCCTGGAAGCTTTTCAGTTCCGGAGGCTAAAGCTCTCCGAATTAACTGCTCCGCTTGCACGGATTGAATCCTAAATATGTGTCGTTCCGGTTTGATCCGTGTGCGACTTTTCTCTCAATCTTTAATCTCTCTTTATTCAGTTTTGCATTTACGAGTGGCTCGACCTAAAATGCCCCTCTATTATATTACTACACATAGAATGCATGGTGTCATACAAGTGTCATAATCACCCGCTTTCTTCTTTCCGAAAACTCCTCTCACTAACTGTTTGGACGAATAATGCGTTTTGTCACAAAGGTGTCATACAGATCTGCTCTGACCGGTCTGACATGGTCCTCTATTATCTACAATGGAGAAACAATGCCGTTTGTCATATAAGTGTCATAACATTTCTATGATTTCAGCCTGTACGTTCTGTTCCGATTGGCACCATCTGCTACAATGATTTGCTCATCTACAAGTTCATAAATCAACTTTTTGACACGTGAAGAACCTACTTCCAGCAAGCCGGCAAGTTCATTGACTGTAGCGGACGAGTGATCCGTAAGGTAATGGATAATGATTGCCTTTTGTGTTCCGGTTTTGTTAGCAACCTTTTTTTCGCCACTTTTTATCGTCACTGTTTTATCGTCACCTTTTGAGAAAAGTAACGATAACGTCGTTCTATCCGGTTCAAAGGATTGCGTAAACGTCGGTTCCTCCCAGTGCTGATCGTGCCAAACGCGGTATATGTTCGGTATTCCGCTGCCGGCGCGTTCACCTATATCTATCAAGTTCAGCATCTTTAGCATCGTTCCGTTTCTCGGATCGGAGAAGCCTCCGCTGATCGCTGCGTCTATCCCGATACGGAAACTGCCGGGGTTGCTCATCGTAACAGATTCACGCTTTTTGATGATAACAATTCCGCCTCTGCCGTAATAATCCGCGTTGACAAGGCAGTTCGCAAGCGCTTCGCGTAGCGCTTTGTGGACCGGCGTGTCGTCTACGCGAAGCCCGCCGTTCATTTCAAACGGAACCTTTAGATCGAGCTGCAGTTTGTTGTACGCACGGAAATAGAAATCGTATACGTTGCCGCTCCAGTCTCCTGAAGAAGATATGAATCTGTCCGTCCAGCGGTGAACGTCGTCGTATTCCTCGCAGTAGTCAAGGAAATAGTTCGGATATTCTCGTACTATGTCATATTCGTTGCCGAACATCAGTAGACCCGCCGACGTCGGATGTCTTTTACCGTCTTCGCCAATCCCGGAGGCGCCGAGCTTTATGAGAAACTCCTCGTCTTCCAGCGTGTCCCAGACATGACCGGGACGAGATAGACGCATTCTTTGACGGTACGAACGAAGACTTTCGGCGTTAATAACATCCATGGCGAAGTTTTCGAGAACAAGCATATCCTGCGTTCTGACGGACGCGTCACGGTATATTGCCTTCAGTTCCTCGTCCGTACACTTGTAATCGCCTTCTCCGTTACGGCGGTAGCTGTTAAGCGGGTTGCCGTCAATATACACGGGCTTATACGATCTGTCGGCGCGCGGAACGTTTATGACGACAATACGCTTGCCGTCAACGATCTCTTTCGAAACGTCTTTGCTTGAAAGTACGTTCACGCTTGCCTTTTGCGTATTGTTGACCATGTCCCAGAATTCCTTGATTATCTTATTCGGATCGGGAAGATCAACGGCGTGAAGCGATTTGTCAGGATGCTCTTCAACTCCGAGCAGAATGATCCCGCCTAATGTATTGGCAAAAGCGGAATACGTCTCCCATATGCTGTGAGGAAGACCGCCGAGCGCTTTTTTGGCTTCAATTCGATTGTTTTCTCTGTATTTTTCAAGGTGATTCAAATCTATCATCTGATTTGCCCCTCCATTATCTGTTTCCACAAAGACTGCCGTTCGTCATAGAAGTGTCATACTTTGCTTTGCTCTGCAATCCGCTTCTGCAGACGTTCTTTTATTGTGAACCATTCCTTAAGATAAAACTCCCCGCCGCTGTTCAGATAGGCCCACAGCAGCTGGCATGCTTCATTGCACAACTGATTTTCAATATTTCCAATTCCGAACCGGTCGTCGACCGCATTATTTATCTCAGATTCGGTCATATTATGATCGAGCACGTCGGTAATGAGGTTCAGAACAAATTCTTCATCCGAGATCTGCTTTTCCTCAGTTTCAATTCCTTCGTCTTCTTCATCGACGTCATAATCCAGAGATACCGGTTCGTGTATCCGTTTAACTCCGTCGGAGTCGTCTCGTTTTTTCAGTTCTTCGGCGAATGTACGGATCATTTTACGCTGAATATGTTCAACACTTCCGCGGTTGATATTGTGCGCGGCGGCGTATTCACGGATTGACGTCGGGTTCTCGCCGAAACGCTCGCTGAAAAACTCGGCATACGGAGCAAGCGGACCTTTCATACACAGATCGAAGTATCTCAGATCCTCGACCAGAATCTTAAACTCTTCTTTTTTCAGCCCGATATACAGCTTTTCATTCCTGCACAGCTGAATACGGGCGCGGTCTTCGGTTATATGTTCAACGATATCTTTTGCATAATTGATATATGAGCTCGATGAACGAAGTGTGCGGTGTTTCAGATATGAATCGTCAAACCGGTGCGCTTTCTCGTGCATTCTTACGATACGGTCTCTGACGTTAAACCCGTCTTCTTCGATATCTTCAAGGTTGGAAGCCTGCTCTTCGTAAAAATCGGTATATTTGTACCGCTGATGCTTTTTGCCGTACTGATCCTCGATCTCCGAGTAGAAATTCTCTTTGCTGACGACGAAATAATCCTTGTTCCGGACGAATCTCCATTTCTTACAGATGACAAACTCTTTCCCTGTGTCCGGTTCAGGGACCATCATTATGACTTCAACGGGGGAGCCGTTATACACGCGGTAAATACCCGGTTTTACTTTTTCTCCTTTTCGTTCATAGGACATTACATACACTCCGTTCAAATCTCAGCATTTAAAATAGGAATTTGTGTGGATTTTTATTCCTCAGCCTCGTAGTAGTACGAATAATCAATGCCTTTCATGATGATCTCTCGGTTATGAATATCATCTGTCAAGGCGTTTTTTATCAGTCCGTACATTGCCGTCGGATCATCGACGCTTTCACGCATGGCGGAGAGATAATCCTTTTTGTCGATCAGGCTCCAGTCAACGCATTTTTTCAGATTCTTTTTCAAAATCAGATCGAGCCAGATGCGCGTGCTTCTGCCGTTCCCTTCCATAAATGGATGCGCGACGTTCATTTCAACATATTTTTTGACGATCTCTTCGAGAGTGCTTTCGGGCATTTTTTCGATATGCGCGAGCGCCCCGTCAAGATACAGCGCTGGAGCAAATGCAAAACCACCCTTTGCAATATTGAGCGTTCTGATCTGTCCGGCAAAATCATACAGCCCGCCGAAAATATATCCGTGGATCTGCTGCAAGCCCTTCGCCGTTCCGACTTCAATATTGTCAATGAAGCCGCTTTCGAAAAGTTCATACGCCTTTTGCTTGCTCTTTTCGTCAAGCGAGGTCTCCATATTCTTCATCCAGCGGGCAAACACTTCACCTTTTTTGCTCGGTATCAGCGCGATGACCGTGTTCAAACCGGACTCGTCCACAACGTCGGTGTTGTAAAACTTCCCGTCCCGCGCTTTTAATTTCAGTTGTCGACAAATCGTCGACAACTCACTTTTACGACTTTTG
>JAEEGI010000650.1_pt1 | contig 97903 bp, 69 predicted proteins | sample 8958751 | NCBI WGS metagenome assembly JAEEGI01 (sample SAMN16246545, study PRJNA631951) | gut metagenome | biome: gut microbiome; feature: rumen; material: KS-attached | host: Bos | place: Iran: Karaj | collected 2018-10 | reverse complement strand
TGCATTTCGCCACCGATGACACCCATACCGAGGTGCCCGACTTCCCGTTCCTGTGTCTCACCGTCTCGGGAGGCCACACCCAAATCGTGGTGGTGAAGGACTATTTCGACATGGAAGTCATCGGCAAAACCATCGACGACGCGGCAGGCGAGGCCTTCGACAAAACGGCCAAAATCCTTGGTCTGCCCTACCCGGGCGGTCCCGTCATCGACAAGTTGGCCAAAGTCGGCAACCCCAACGCCTTCACCTTTGCCAAGCCCCAGATTCCCGATTTGGACTACAGCTTCAGCGGACTGAAGACCAGCATCTTATACACCGTTCGCGACAACTTGAAGCTTAATCCCAACTTCATCGAGGAAAACAAAGCCGACCTCTGCGCCTCGGTGCAGAAGACCATCATCGACATCCTGATGAACAAGTTGGTGAAAGCCAGCAAGCAAACGGGCATCAAGACCGTGGCCATCGCCGGCGGCGTGAGTGCCAACAGCGGCTTGCACGATGCCATGCTCTCCTTAGGCGAAAAATACCACTGGAAAGTCTTCATCCCGCGCCTCTCCTACTCGACCGACAACGCCGCCATGGTCGCCGTGGCGGGGTATTTCAAATTCTTGAAAGGAGAGTTCGCGAACCAGGATTTGGTGCCGTATGCTCGGCAGAGTTTGAAGGAATGACGCAGCCATAGATTCCCTGCGGGAATGGAGTATGTCGTTTTTGTTGCCAGCGGCGGCATGTGCCATTTACGATTCGTAAGCTCTTCCTGCCGCCGCAATTAAAACATCACTTCCAATCCATTCCCGAAGGGAATCTCGCCCCTTGCCCGTCTTGCACGTGACGGAACAGAGGTTAGTTCTCTCGGACAGGGCGAACAGTGTACCCAATGAAGCGGACGTGACTGGCCATGTCGAAGAAGTAGTCCATGTAAAAGCCGAAGATCCACGCGTCGTACGGGAGGCCCGTGTCGAGCGAACTCGACCAGTAGTTGCCGTAGTCGCCAACGTCGTCGAGCTCATCGTCCCAACGTCCGCCAGCGGCGGGCAGGAAGAGACTATTGCCGTTGACAGCAGTGAAGAGTTTTCCGTTCACGCCGTTCTGCTGTGTCCAGGTCATGGTCGTGTTGCTGTAGAGTTCCTGCCATTCCGCTTTGGTAGGCATGCGCCAGTCGCTGCCCCAATTGGCCGTGGCTGCATCGTCCTCGGGCAACAAGGTGGTCAGGTTGTCGGTGAAGCCGTTGTAGCCGTAGCTGGAGTTGTCGCAGTACTTGGTCAGCGTGGAATTGCTGCCCATGCAATACTGGTAGTTGCTCCAACTACTATAGTTGTCCTTCGGCGTGGTCTCACCCCAGGCAAAGTAGTCGCCATATTCCTCGGGGCTGTTGGCACCCACATTACAGGTTGCCCACAAGGTGCCGCTCGGCAGGCCAAGGTCTACATAGTCGGTCGCATGGGGAGCTGCGCCCCTGAAACATATTGTTGTCGACGTCGTCACATGCACGAAGAAACCTTGCAGCGGGGCGATGGGACCGCCGTAAATCCTCTGCATCTCGCCCGCCTCGTCATAAATCATGATAGGCATCGGCACAAGATCGTTGTTGCCGTTGCGGTAGAAGACGTAGGTATTGTAGGTGAAGGGGTTACCCAAGAGTTCCCAACCCTCGCGTGAGATGTCATCCGTGGGGAAGTTGCTAGGGTTTATCATGACGACACGGTCTGTTATGTCCTCATCAGCGCCAGAGAGCGTCCCGCCCGTCAGCGAAAGCTCGACAGCCTCGGAATTGGCATAAAGGTAACCTTGTCGCATCTCAACGGTTTCGATGGGCGTTTGCCTGTGATTGCGCCATTCGGCATCATAATAGTACGAGTCATACCTGTAGAAGTCGCAGCCTTCGTCATCGGTGATGCAAGCAGGTGCAGGGCTCACATAGGAAGCTGGCTCTTGGTTACTGTCGTAGAAGGGGAACGCAAGCAGATAATAGTCTGACATGCTGTTCACATTGGTATAGGGCACGATGCTCTTCTTCATTGTCACCTCGAGGCCTGGTGTTTTGTGCTTCAGCTGGCCTCCGTCGGCCACGGTGATGCTGCCGCCTTCGAGGGTCACCTCCTCGACCACTGCGAAATAGCCTGCGGGAATGGTGGCGTTGGCCGCAATCACCACGTCGCTGCCTTCGGCAGGCAACGTACCCGTGCTCCAGTGGCTCGCGTCGTTCCAGTTGCCGTCGGTGAGGAAGATAGGTTGCGTCGGAGTGGCTGTGATGAAGGAGATGTGTGGCGTCCACTCAGGGTTTGGGATGCCGTCGCAGATGCCTCTCATCTGAATGGTATAAGTGCTCTCGGGGTCCAAACCCGTGAAGGTGTAGGACTGATCGGGATAGTGGGCAGTATAGGTTGAAATAAAAGTTGCCACATCGTAGAAAACAATATTGATATCGTCTAAGGCAACACCATAGCCATAAAGGTCCGTATACTTGAAGCCGATTTGGTAATTGTTGGCGGTGTTCTCAAGGAAAACGCTGCATTTTGTCCATGATTCGTGTGCTTCGGTGGTGGACCACAGTTCATGCCATTCACCGCCGTTAACGCGATAGTACAGACCCAATGCATCAATGTCACCACTCCAATTCCTGTTGGTGTACCAGAAGTCCGCACGGACAGTTTCCACACCAGCCAGGTTCATCACGGGAGAGATGAGCCAAGCCTCATTGCCGGTAGAAGTATGAGTAATCTTGGCATTATAGCTGCCGGAATGAGTACCAATGGAATTATAAGTAGTGCCATCACCCTCGCCTACAGTCCAAGTGGCATTGCCTTGGCTGGTCCAGCCGCTCAAGTTACCGGTTTCGAAGTCGGTGAACTGGTGGTTATCATATCTGTACAAGGCAATATAGGTGTCACTATAGTCCACCCAGTTGACCGTTGCCTGCGTGTACGACACATCGGTAAAGGTGACCTGCGACGGGGGCGGGCAATCTAAGGTGAAACTGAAATCATCGAGGAAAAGGTAAAACTGGTCGTATGAGTTGTATTTGATGGCGACATACTTGGTTCCAGCTGGGAAGGAGTCTTCATACAACAACCAATGGTTTTGGTCGTTGGCGGTCACTTCCGCGCTCCAAGTGAAGGCATTGGGCGATTTGGTGGTGGTGGAGTAGCCTACTTGGAAGGTCTCGGGATAAATGTCTTGCGAGTTTTTATAATAAAATGACACCTCCATCGCCTCGGTTCCCTCAAATTCAGGCGAGATGAGATATTGGGGAGGATTGGAGTTGTATCCGAACTTGAAGCCATAGTTGCCTTCATGGCAGGCGGTTTGGTCTCTTTTTGTGGTTGTATGGCACCTCAGCATGGTCCAGCAACCGAACTCATCTTCCTCCTCGAAGCCGTAGGTGTAAGGCAGGCTTTTCGGCTCGCACATCGACGGAGCGTAACCGAAAGTGGTCTGAGGGATGAAGTTCTGCTGCGTGGCGGGGATGGTTCCCGTGCTGCTACCGTTGTAACCTGAGATTGAAGCCCCGCTGACAGTCTGTCCCTTGAAGTAGATGTTCTTATAGTCGTTGTCCTCGGTGTTGTCGATGCCCACCAAGAGGTTGCCGCCCTGATAGGTGTAGGGCGTAGTGAAGTAGATGGTCATTTCGCCGCCGTTGCCTGTGCTCTCGATGCTTAAACGACCGCTGTAGACTGTGGTGGCGTTTTCTTTAGGCTCGTAGGCACTGATGTTGGTGTAGTCCACCTCCATCAAGTAGACATCCGCATCGCTTACGGTGGTGTAGGAAACATTGCTGGTGGTGTAGAATGTCATGCTGCTGATGGGCCTGTCAATCATTTCCGCCAAGTCGTCGGCGGGCATGACGAACTGGCTACGGGTGAAGTCGTCAAAATAAAAGATGAAAGCAGGGATACGGTTGTTTTCGTCAGTGCCGTCATACACGGTCAGTGTCTCGCGGCATTGGTAATTGGTGAACACGCTCCAACCCGAGGCGTTTTGGTAGGCGCTCAACGATTCGCAAGGAACGTAGACTGGGATGGTTGTCGGCACTTCTCCGACGACATTATAGCCTAAAGAAGGTGGTGTTTCAGGGTAGACTATCAGGGAAGTCAGACCAGTGCAACCATAAAAAGCTTGTTGATCTATCGAGGTCACGTCTGTGCCAATGACCAAAGAACCTGTGAAATACTGACAATTTTTAAAAGCGGAATTGCCTATCGTGGTCACGGAATTCGGGATGGTCAGACTGCCCGTGAAATGGCAAGATTGGAAAGTATAATCGCTTATCGCAGTCACAGAATTGGGGATGGTCAGCGTACCTATGAAGCCACACAAACTGAAAGCAAAATTGCCTATCGAAGTCACGGAATTCGGGATGGTCAATGAGCCAGTGAAGCCGCTGCATCCCTGGAAAGCAGCACTACCTATTGTGGTCACGGAATTGCCGATAGTCAGGTTGTTGAAGCCACTGCAACCATCAAAAGCATGCATAGCTATCTCGATCACGGAGCTCGGGATGCTCAGCGAACCAGTGAAGTTGCAGCACTCATAGAACATGTATGCAGGGATTCTCTGCACGCTGTTGCCGATGGTGAGCGTGTTGGCGGTACAGCCTTCGAAAGGCTTGTCTTGGTATGTCATGTCAGCGCAATTGATGGCGTTGTAGTTCACTTGTGTGAAACCCGTGCAGTTCTTGAAGACACTCGAGCCAAGGTAAGTAACGCCTGTGCCGATGGTCAGCGTACCCGTGAAGCCTGCGCAGTTGTTGAAAGCGTTAGAGCCTATGTTGATCACGGAATTAGGGATGGTCAGTGAGCCAGTGAAGTTTCTGCACCAATAGAAAGCAGCAGCATATATAACTGTGACTGAATTTGGGATGGTTAGGCTGCCGTTGAAACCAGTACAATGCTGGAAAGCACCGACATGTATCTCTCTCACCGAATTTGGTATGTTCAGAGAACCCGTGAAACCAGAGCAAAAAGTGAAAGCATTTTGTTCAATCACAGTCAAGGAATTACCGAGGTCTAAACTTGTGAAGCCAGTACAATAACTAAAAGCAAATTGGCCTATCGATGTCACTGAATTGGGGATAATCAGCGAGCCGGTCAATCCGCTACACCCGTAGAAAGCATAGTCACCTATCTTGGTCACTTGATATATAATGCTATTACACATGGCCGTGCTAGGCAAACTGATGTTTCCCGTGGGTTTGGTAAATCCATCCCAGCCAGAAGTACCAGCTGGTCCAGGACAGGTTATCTCCACTGCACAGGGGTAGAGAGGGTCACTGATGATGTTAAAGTACAGCGTCTGCCCCGAGGAATAGGTCACAGAGAAGTGGTAGGCAAAGCCTTTGTTCATTCCCGCTGCCCAGAGGAGCAGGAGCATCAGGAGAGGCTTCAGTGATTTAGCCTTTTTGGTCAAAGTAATCAGTTTTTTCATAATGTGATATTTTGTTGGTTAGTAATTCTTTGTTGTCTGCGGGAAGCGAGACTTATGTGGCTATCAGCTATCAACTGTCAGCTTGGTTGAACCAAGGCTGATGGCTGAATGCTGAGAGCCTTTAGGCTTTTCCGCCTACAAATTTAAAGGGGAATATTGGAACGGTTGTAAGTAAATTTACTTATTGCGACAAAAATCCATCAGTTTTTTGCCACCAATCCAGCATCGTAGGCGTATTTCACCAATTCTGCCGTGGTATTAAGGTCAAGCTTTTCGAATACATGACTTTTGTGCACTTCCACCGTGCGACGGCTCAGGCCAAGGCGGTCGGCAATCTGTTGGGCCGACATGCCGTTGGCGCACAACTGGATGATTTCAATCTCGCGTGCCGACAGGTCGGCTTTTGCCCTAATGCGGTATTGTTTGTCATCGTCGTCACCATTGATGCCAAACAGGGCATTGAGTTTGGCCTTCAGCGTTTCCGGATCCACATCCTTGCCCATATATCCATCCACAAGACCTTGGGTGTGCTCCACTACTTCCTTGTTCTTGATTTCGCCCGAAAGCAGGACGATTTTGACCTTGGGGCTGAGCGCCCGCGCATGATGAATCACATCGACGCCATTGCCGTCGGGCAAAAAGTAGTCGAGCAAGATGAGGTCCACCTCATCGGCATGTTGCTCAAGGAAACTCTTGGCCGACTTCACATCGTCAGCCTCGGCTACAACAACGCAGCTCAAGCCAGAATAGTTGAGCGACAAGCGGATGCCCATGCGATAAAGCGGATGGTCTTCCACCAAAAGGATTCGTATAGGCTGTTGTTGGGTCATCGGATTCCTTTTTTTATGTTGATAGTCACCATGGTTCCCTTTCCTTCTTCGCTTTCTATTGCCAGGGTTCCGCCGTTGCGTTCCATCATCTGCTGGCTGACGAAAAGGCCAATGCCGGTACCCAACTCGCCGCTGGTGCCTTCGGCCGAAGAGGTCATCATCTTCAGCAATTTGCCCAATTTTTCCTTTTCGATGCCTTTACCATGGTCAATCACCTTGACCAGATAACGCTCGCCGCCGTCTTCGGCTTCCAACCTGATTTCGCCATTGTCGAAAGAGTATTTCACCGCATTCGAGAGGATGTTTTGCAACACCATCTCAATGATTTTGAGGTCATCGTTGCCCATCCAATCCTTGGGTATGGCATTGGTGACCTTCAGTTGCTTCTGCCCGATTTCAAAGGTCAGGCTGCGCGTCACAGTTTCGGCCAGTTCGCTCAAGTTGAAAGGCTCGGCATGGCTTTCGTTGTCGCCAATCATGCCCTTCACCCAACCGATGACATTGACAGTCTTTACCTTCAATTCCTTGGTTGACGATTTCAGAGTGACCAGATACTCCTTCAGGTTATCAAGAGGCATTTCGTCGATGTGCTTGCAGATAAGGTCAAGGATTTTCTCCTGCGCCAGCAACGGTGTCTTGATGTCGTGCGAGACCACGGTAAACAGTTGGTTCTTGGTATTGTTGAGACGTGTCAGCGTTTCGTTCTGTTTTTTTCGTTGGATGGCGTTGCGTGCCAGCACCACCACCAAGATGAGCAGCAAGGCCACCACAAGCAGCGACAAGGAAAGCAGGAGACGGCTTTGTCGGGTTTTCTCCTCCTGCATCTCCAGTTCATGCTCTTTTTCGGCCATTTGGTACCTCACTTGGTAGTCGCGAATTAAGGCTTGCTGGTCTTCGTTGTAGATGGAGTCCCTCATCTTGTTGCATTCCTCAAGATAGTTGATGGCGCGTTCCGGGTGTGAGGACTTTGTGGCCAGATAGGCCCCTTGCATGCACTCAAGGTAAAACTGGTTGTACTGGTTTTCTTTCGCGATGTCAAAGGCTTCGAGGAAGTGTTGCTCCGAAGCCATGTCGTCGCCACGGTCGTGGGCATATTGGCCTTTGAGCATGATGATGGCGGTTTCGAAGTAGAGTTCCTTTTCGTGTTGCGCAATGACGAGTGCGGTGTCGAGTTGGGCGTGGGCGTCTGCGAGGCGTCCTGTCGCTTGGTAGGCTCTCGACAAGGTGATGTGCCGGTTGATGAGTTTTTCTTGGTTGTCGCCATATTGTTTCGACAAAGCCAAGGCTTGTTCGGCAAAGCCAACGGCTTCGGCTTGGGTTTTGTCGCGCTGTGGGTCGTCGGCTTCCATCGGTCCAAGTTGCATCAGCCGCACCCCCGAAAGGTTTTGGTAATAGGTGGCAAGGTCGAGGTTGGTCGTCGTGTCGTTACCCGGATCCCCCAGCATCTCAATACATTTCCAGTACATCTCCTCCGACTGGTCATATTCCTCCATATCGAAATAAATCGAAGCGATGTTGTTGATGACATACCGTTTGTTGATGGAGGCCATGTCGCCGCCGATTTCATCCATGATTTCGGTGCAGATGGTGTAATAACGTATGGCTTCATCATATTGCCCCATGCGCATGTAGGCTCCCGCAATGGTGTTGTAGCATCCTGCCACATTATACTTGTCGTTCGCCTGCTCATAGAGTTGCAACGCCTGCTTGCTGTAGTCGATCACCTCAACAAAACGGCTCTCGTTGAAGCACTGCAGTATCTTGGCCCTCAGGCTGTCAGTGCCTTGTGCCTTCAGCCCAATTACGAGGCAGGCAAGGATAATTGTGGAAAGCAGTCTTTTCATGCCTTACTTCGTCTTTATTTAACTAATTGATAATCAAAGGATACAACTTTACATAGATTTGCACTCATGTCCTATTCTTGAAGATTACGACATACAAAATTAGAAATGATTTCGTAAATAGCGATAAAAAAATTTACTTACTGGCACAAAAGGCGTTGCAACATGGGCGGTGTAAAAAACGGCCACCTCGTGTGAGATGACCGTTTATTCACGGATAACTTCCTTATTTATTCCGCCACTTTGAATCTAATGCTGAAACGAGCATCAGGTTCTTGTCCTGTGGCATGGAAGACGTAGGTAGGTTGCTTCAGCAAGTCCACTATCAAGCCTGTGACGTGATCAACCAATTGCAGGTATTCGAATTCCATCTCGTTTCTATTGACGGTCAGGGAAAAGTCGCCAGGCTGTTTGCTGCTGAAACAAAGCTCCAACGTCTCATCGGCTTTCTCCATGTGCGCGATGGCGTAATCCTTGCCATTGTCGCGGACACATAAGCTCGGCTCCTGTGCGACGAAACCACCCATCTTCTCCATGCTGTTGCCAGGGCCGAAGTACACGAATGCCTGATCCATTCCGTTTTCGCCCTTAACGCTTATGTTCAATGGGCAGGTCTCCCTCTTGGCTCCAACCGTTTCCGATGTGGCAACGGCAGTGCTCTTGGTTATTGTCAAGACGGTGGGGACAGTTGCCTTTACCAAGATGCCTTGTCCAGGCAAAATGGCATCGTCGAAGGTATGGACCTGCCATGTGCCTTCGTTGGTCAAGGTGTAGTAACCCGAAGCCAGGTTGGCATTGTCGATGGCTGCACCTGCGCCCTTGTAGATATGATGCGGGAACGGGTTGCCAATGAGGTTGAAGCCGCTAAGCGGGTCGTTGGGCCGGTTGGTACAGGTTAAAAAGCGGGTAATAGCTGAGGCATTCAGTACGCCAGTGAAAGAAGGCGTAAAGTCATTGCTGTTGGCATAGAGGTAGCCACGTCCATTCTCAAAGGTGTTGAACTCTCGATGGTCGTCCTTACGGTTTTCCCATTCCTCATTGGTGAGGTTGGTTTCATTAAGACGATACAAGTCATAACTCGGCATGAGGAAGTCGCTACCTGCCATAAGCATTTCGTTCATTGGTGAAGCAATGGCATACCAATTGTCTGAGCCCTCTCTGCCGTATGAAGTTATTTTTTTCTCCAGCATAGCTGCCACATTAGCCGAAGCATTAATTAGTTGCGCTCCTTCCTTGATGACCAAACCCGCTGGGATTGTGTTATTAAGTGTGTCTGTTACGGTTAAGGTTTTGCCTGATTGCAGCGTGAGCGACTGACCATCGTAAACATACAATTCTGCCACGGTTGCATCTTGGTCGAGTTGGCATGGGGCATTAATATAAACCATATCATCGGCGCTGGGCAATAGGCTGTTTTTCCAATTGGAAGCATCACTCCAGTTGCCTGCTCTGATGAAATAGGCGGCACTTGGAGTGGCACTCTCCACTCTCAAAGCAATTTGATTCTTTACCGAAAAAAGGGAACCATTATAACTTGTTGGATGATCGGGGTTATAGTTAATATCGTCACTGTAAATGAGTAACGCCTGATTAGGGGCGTTGAACACACGACAACTCATGTGCGGCGCATACGACCATGCACCAGAATTGTCGTCGGAAACAAGAACGAGGTTGGAGACACCATCATATTCAAAAGGAGTGTCTAAAAAAATAACTGTCCAATCATCTTCAGTCATGGTAACACGTCCGCTAAACACCTTGTCGGCATCCGTCACAACTTCCCAATCGTTAGGGTCGAAGAACGCATCCTTTGTGGTACTCTTCAGATAGAAATCGTAGTTTCGGTTCTTCTTTGTTCCGCTGTTAAAAAAAGCGATTTCAGTAATCAATCCTGCTGCGCCTATTTCATCTGCCGTATAGATTTGTTGCGTAAGCGAGTAATTGAAATACGAATAACTCGGTAATAAATCGTTGGTGGCTAAGCCTTCTTCGCCAATGATGATGTAACCATCCGACGCAATGTTCACGGTGACTGTTTCCGATGGAGTTGACAACAATCCATTTGCATCAACACTTTTCAAGAAATAAGGGTATCTGCCCATACCAAGATTACTATCCACATAAGTTGTCCCTGTGGTATTGCCAATCTGCGTTCCACCCCTGTAAATGTTATATGAAGTAGCATTAGCGGCTGCATTCCACGACAAAGTCACATTATTGTTTTCAACAGAAGCGATAAGATGGGTTGGAGGCTCACAAACGCTCGATGAACCATAAGTGAAGGAAATGGTGCTTCCCGAATTTGTTATATTGTAGATTTTCAAGTTGTTATCAAGGGCGCCGTCAGTAAGGAACGGATAAGCACTCGTTGAAGCACTAAATTCTGTCCTACCGACATCAGAACTGAAGTATGCATTATAGAGATTGCCATTTACCGAAAACGACCCTCCGGGCCTAAAAATGTAAACTTCATCATAAATGCCATTGCTAGGGTCATAACTGGCATTACCCGAAAAACGGGTGTCGATTCGATAAACAAGAAGTCCAGAGCCAGGTAATCCCGTCTCAAACAACGATGTGTTGTCCCTATATTCCAATACATAGAATTGGTTAGGGTCGTCTGATTGTATTTTGTAAGCGACATTGGTTGGCGAAGGTGAGCTAATGGGATTTAAGGTATAAACTCCCGCCTGAGTGATTTCGGGAATCTCATCTATCCAATGCCCATATCTCATTTTCATATAGGCTCCACAATGTTGCGGTGGCATCACATCGCCTTCCATCAAATCCCATACTCCAACGGGAGTAGGTCCCGAATATGAATAATGGTACAAATCCGGTGCGCCCAACGAATGGTTCATCTCATGACACATTGTGGGCGTGTTGAAATATCCGTATGCATCAGCCAGCTGGAAATTAAACGTCCACACCCGTTTCTCATTTATTGTAACATCTCTGCCATAAAGGGTCCATTGATGAGGCCAAAGCAGTGAGCTCCAATCACCAACATCGCCACGAACAATAAAACAAACATTGTCAACTAAACCGTTGTTATCGTAGTCGATGTCCAAATCTGCGGGAACAGGATAATTGGCATTAACATATTTCACCGCACGTTCAAGCAGGGCAAATTCACGCTCAGCCCTATTATCGTCCAAATAACCGTTAGGATTCGTAATTCCATTGTAGGGCTGGAAATAACTACGAGGATAGATGTCTTGGTAAGAAATGATGGTTTCACCGTTGTGTCCAGGATAGAATGTAGTGGGAATCTCTATAGCACCATACGAAGCCGCCCTGAAATAAGACCTCATGGAAACGGCACCTTCCGATACATCATTGAACATGTTGTCGATAGAAGAAAATGTATTGGTAAACTCTCCATCGTCAGAGAATCGAATGAAAATGGAGATGTTGTTAAGTGTGCCATGGTTGGTGTTGTCCCTGTTGTGAGCGGGTGCTTCAGGCACTTCCCATGCACGTCTCCTGGCTTTCCACTCCTCGGGTGAGATAAGGGCATAAGGCCGAAGCCCCTTACTCGTTGGATCTTGCCTGTTTGCTACAAACTCTGTTGGCACCAAATTGCCATCACGGATTTCAGCATAAACGTAGTAGCCCGTCCGAGGATGCTGAATAATGGTATAGCCATTACTATCGTGGAGGTAATTGAAAAACTCATCACCCGACGCGAAGCAATGCAAAACCGTGCCGTCGGGTTGCGTCACCGTAACGGGAATGTCTCTTAAATAAGCCGCATGAACATTGACGAAGCCGAAAGATGAAAACGTTAAGAAAAGCAATAATGTAAATAGTTTCTTCATATAGCAGTTTTGTTGTGTTTCCGTTTATTTAAAAGTGTTTTATTTAGGGGCAAATGTAAACATTTTTTCTTAAGTAACTATTCAAAACTAAGCTGCATATTGATTTGACACGAGACACGGGACTACGAGACACGGGACAGGTTCCTGAACTTGTGGTCCCTAAGGCCCCTCGAAAGATCGAAGGACTCATGTCTCGCCCTCATTCAGTAACAGCGGAACTCGTGTCTCGAGTCTAATAGGTAAACAAATTATTGGTCATCTACTTATATACTATTTTGCAGCCGTAGGGTTGGCCGTGAGAGCCCTGCGGGACACCCCCAGCCCCACGGCTGCCAAACGCCTCGCCTCTGCCGACACATGAAATCAATTCTCGGCAGGGGCAACGAGGCGCACACTCAGACCGTCGCTGCGGTAGGTGTAGTCCGTGTAGAGGTCCGTGCCGAAGAAGTGCAAGTGGTTCGCGTCCCTGGTACCGCTGCGAGAGGCCGACCAGTAGCTGCCGTTGCCGACCACACCCGCATTGTCGACCGAAGTCCCATAGCGGCCGCCCGCAGCGGGCAGGAATACGGCTCCAGCATTCTGCAACGTAGTCCACTGCGAAGCTGAAATTGTGTTGCTGCTGAAACTGGCTCCAGAAGTATTGGTGTTGCTCAAACTATAGGTGCTTGTGTTCCAATCGTCGGGAAGCAGGATGATGCCATTCACACCTGCCACTTGTGCCTTGGCATAGCGGATTCTCGAGGTGGTGGTTCTCGTGTAGAACACATAGTTCCACTCAGAACGGGTAAGGGTGCGCCACTGGTTCGACTGGTTGCCACCGTTGCTTATCGGGTTGTAACCCCAATCGGCCTGCCCTGTCTGATCGTACAGGTTGTAAGTGTCGCTGCCGTAGACAAGATAGTAACTATTGCTTGTACTTGTACTCCAAGGTTGGTAGCAGTTGGCACCGTGGTTGTATCCGCTCGTGCCCCAGCCGAACAGGTCGCGGTCAACGTTTTGGTCACCGCTGTTCTGGCCCGTGGTGGTGCCCAAAACATCCCACTGATTGTCGGCAAACTTCCAATAAGGCGTTGCTGCACTGCCAATGTATTGCAGATTGCCTTGAGAGAAATAGACTTGGTCGCCATTACTGTTGATAGTGAACTTGCCGTTGATTGCACCGGTGGGAGCTTGGGGCCTAACAAAATAAACGACCTCGTTTCCCGAAGCCATATAAAAAACCCCTTCCATAGGAGCAATGGGGGTACCTGGGGCAACAGCCTCAAAGCCATTACCCGCGACATTCATCCTATAGTAAGGCAAAGGCTCATTATTGGCATCAACAAGTTGGGCATTACACACAAAGGGGTTTCCTATGAGGTTCCAGCCAGGATGCTCGGTATCGTTGGAATCGTAGCTTACGGATTTGGCATAGCGATTATGGCTCGGCTTAATCGTGCCTGAAAAGTCCAGTTCTATGCCAGTCTGGTTGGCATAAAGATAACCGCATGCCTCGGGAGACATCAAGAAGCTGTTATCTTTTATGTTTCTCCATTCCAGATTATCAGGGCTGCTCGGAAGCCAGCTGTAGAGGTCATAATTGCCTGTGATGAGATGATACACACTTGACATTTCAGGGTCGACAACCGAAGTCAGCGGGTTGGAGATGAGATAATACTTGCCCACACTTGTACCATGACCTGCAATGCTCTTTTTTACCATGGCACTGACATTGTCGGAAGCATGCCAGAGTTGGGCACCATCCTCAATGACCAAACCCGTGGTTGCTGTGTTGGTCAAGGTATTTGTAACAGTAAGCATTTTGCCCGATGGCAAAGTGAGTGTCTTGCCTGTGGAAACAGTCAATGAAGCCACGGTAGCATTCCCATTGAGGGTGCAGTTGGCATCAATGGAAACGGCATCGTTGGCACCTGGCAATGCGCCTCCACCCCAGTTGGAGACCTGGCTCCAGTTGCCTGCTGTGATGAAGTGGAAAGTCATTGAAGGCACGATAGGCGTAAAGTTCAAGACATACGGTTCAATCGGGTTGCCATAACCATCAAGGGTGAAAGCTATGGCTTCTGTTGAAGTTGGAGCCAATTCCTGATTGGTTCTATGGTCATACAACTTAAAGGTGAGCTGGTGTCCATTCTCGCCATATACATTCACTTCGGCTAAATAGCGATGGGTAAGGAAAAACTCATTAGCAAAAGCTGAGCCGCGACACTCATCGCTGCAAAAGACACCCACTTCCAACTGGTCAGAATACTGTTCAACACCATCAATCTGGATGACACCATAGAGGGTCATGGAATAGGCATATTGTCCTTCGTCAATCGGTGTCCAATGGTTGGCACGCAACATTCCAACGGAAAGACATGCCACTAACAATACGATTGTTTTTTTCATTGTTATTTGATGTTTAAATTTAAACAAATCAATTAGTTATCCTTTATAAGCTTATGCGTCACAATTCCATCAACCGTCACCACACGCAACAAATAAGCTCCTGCGGCTTTGTCACTCAAGTCGACTTGAAGATTTGTGTTCTTGATTTCCTTCGACAGTATCACTTGACCATAGATGTCAATGACCTCTATCTTTTGGAGGCCATCGCCTTCGATGTTGAAGATGCCTGTTGAGGGATTGGGATAGATATGGATGGGCTTTTGTAGGTTGTCCTCGGTGCCCATCGGGCCGAAGTGCAGCACCGTCGGCTCGGTCATCGTGCCCAACATGCCGTTCGCTGTGTACGTTACCCTGTCGTTCGACCAACTTGTGCCTTCTCCGTCGGTCAGCACGAAGCGTAGCTCCTCCCCGCCTTCGCCGTAGGCCATCAGCAGGGCCACATAACGGTCGTAAGGCTCCACGTATATCAGCTTCACGCTGCCTCGACATTCGTTGCCTGCAAAGGCTGCCAGCTCGTAGTCCTCAGAGCGCAACTCTGTGCCTTCCATGTCGATGACAGCGGTCACTATCATGTTGTCCGCATAGTTGTCCGTGTTGGGTACGAACACGTTGCCTTCAGGCGTGACGTTGGCAAGGGTTTCTCCTCCCCTGCCCGTCTGGAACCTCAGTGTCTTCGTGGCGTCGCTGTACGACCTGTACATGTAGCCCTGTCCGGGCTCCAAGGTGTTCAACTGGCCGTACCAGCCTTGGTAGCCACCGTAGGACAAGTACATTGAAGCGTTGCTCCTACCCTTAATGACATCGTTGGGCTCGGGCGTAAACCCAGCCATGGCTGCATCCACGCTCACACTTTGACTATACGGGTAACCTATCCAGTTCCAGCCTCCGTTGATGGTGATGGGGTGGTTCGACGGCAGTGCCGCGTCGCCCACGATGACGGCATCGCATGCCGCACTGGTGCGTATCATATACATCTGCTCGTTGGTTAAGGTGTTGAGCGAGCCATACCAATAGCCTGTGCCTTGGTATTCGAAGTAGTCCACGCTGTTGTTCTTCCCTTGGATGCGGATGCCCGACGTGCCGAGGCTGTTTTCAAGCATCTCCAAGCCATTGCTACCATTTTGCTCGATGTAAGTGCTCCACCAGTTCCAGCCCGAGACGAGTGTGCGGCTCTGCACATACTGGAAGTGTGCCACATAGTTGGCCGCTCCCCTAACGGTGAACGAATAGTTGGGGCTCGTCGAGACCACTGTGCCGTTCAAGGTCCAGTTCTGGAACTGGAAGCCCGTGTTGGCGGTGGCCGTAAGCGTGCAGGTCGAGCCTATGGTGTATTCGCCTGTGCCTGTCACCGTGCCGGCGCCTTCAGGGGCGGTCGTGGCGGTGATGTTCACAGACGAGGTAAAGTTCAGCACGTAGGGATTGATGGGATTGCCATAGCCATCGATGGTGAAGGTGATGGGAGCAGGTGGGGTAAGATCAAGTTCTTGATGGGTGGCGTGGTCATAGAGCTTAAAAATGAGCTGATCTCCGCTATCGCCGTAAACATTCACTTCAGCAAGATAGCGGTGTGTGAGGAAGAACTCGCTCACCATGGCCGTGCCTCGGCATTCATTGCCGCAAAAGACACCCAACTCCAGCTGGTTATTAGTCTGCTCAATGCCGTCAATAGCGATAACACCATATAGGGTCATGGAGAAGGGATATTGGCCTTCACCTACTGAGGTCCAATGGTTAATGTCGTCCTCGAAAGTAGACACGCAAGGTCCACAAAGGTCAGACCACACTATTTCGCTTTCGCGTCCTTCGTTAGGATACTCAACACGCGGGTTGTTCGGGTTGTCGGCTTGGTTGCCTCTGTAGACGGCACTCACGCCCCACTTGTAGACGCCAACGGGAGCCTCAGGCCAGCTCACATCGAAGTAGGAAGTGTCGGGACACCAAACAGTAGCCAAAAACGCGGTATTTTCATCAGTATAAGGACCGTTATTGGAACATTCGGTGCGATAGATGTTGTAATGATGCAAACTACGTGTAGCTGTTTTTTCCTTGGGCAAATCTTCAAACGAACTTCTATCAAAGTCAAAATCCCACCAAACCTGCACTATGTTGCCAACACCAAGTACGTAGAAGGGTTCGGTGCAAACGTGGGAAGGAGCATAGAACACTTCGTCCATGATGAAGTCGACATGGTCGGTCAGTTCTTGGTATACGATAAGAAACGGTATTGGATGTATCGTGATGGCATCTTGATAGCCTTCCTTATGGACAATGGGAATCGGATACGTGCCAGCATGGACAGCGCCTTCATAGTAACCGTTCTCATCGGTGACGAAGGTGTAAGTTTCAGGAGCGTTGAATTCGTTGAAGCCTTGGATGGTGACAGTGACACCGCCAATCGGGGTGACGCCATCTTGTTCGTAAGCGGTACCGCTAACGTTACCATTGCCGCTCACCCAGATTTCGACGGGGTTCGACATTGGGCTTTCGCCTTCGTCATAAACGGCAGTCACGTTGAACACATAACCGTGTTCGTTGTACATGTTGTAGGTCAGCAGGTCTTGAGGGATGTCCCAGCTGGTGGTGACAACGTTGTCGGGAGTGTCATAGACAGGCACACCGTCCTTATAGACGCGATAACGGCGATAAGTAAAGTCATTATTGCTGTCAACTTGATCCCAACTCAAGGTCACGGTCTCTTCATATTCGAAAACACGGGTGTTGCTGGCAGTCAGGTGCTGAGGCACATCAAGAGAGGCCACATCGTTGACGATGACTTCTTGCGTGATTTCATCGGTACAATGGCCATCTCCTGTAGATACTATATGTGTCACGGTATAGGTGCCAACCGAGGTAAAGGTATGGCTCACCGTTGCTCCCGAACCAGTCTGTCCATCACCAAAGTCCCACTCGTAGCTTGAGATGCTGTACCCAGTGGGATTGGTTGTTGATGTGCTATTAAATTGTATGGCAGGCCCAACATCTACATTAGTTGCTGTGAAATCCGCATTAACGTTGGGATAGACTTCCACCCAAGTGGTGTCACTGGCGGATTGTCCATTTCGAGTAATGGTGCAAATATATGGACCTGCCATAGCCATCGTGCAGTTAGGACGAGAAACATTTTGGAATCTTGACCTATAGTTGTTTGGACCTGTCCAACTATAGCTAGCACCAGAGATACCCGGTGCATACAAATGGATGGTTTCGCCAACGCAGTAGGGGCCATCGTTGTTCACAATAGGAGGAAGGATGCTGCAGTCAGTAGTGCCAGTACCCCCCGCTTCTCCTTCTGGTTTGTTGAAGGTAATGACACAAGGCTGTCTGGAGTAGTTTGTAATCATCAGAAGGTAGTATTCTCCCGTTTGGGGTACGTGGTAGTTTACCGTGCCATGGCCTGTATTGTGGACGTGTTCACCTTCAGGATAGCCCATATATGCATTCTCAAGATAAGAAGACGAATAGTTACAATCGATAATCATGTTGGAAGTCAGGTGAGAACAAGCGTAACCAGTATTCATTTGTTCTTCAGTGAAGGGTCCCCACAAACAAAAGTCGATATCTCTTTGGGTGGAAGGATTATCTGGATCATGGCCTTCCATGTGAATGGTTAATGGACCTGAGTCAGCGATTCTCAAATAATACCATGAAGGGTTGTAGGATAAACCAATGCAACCGTCTTCTATCGAATGACCTTCTAGTTGATCAGCTGTTTGAGAAGTGGTGGCAGATTCAAACTCATAGAAATCCGAGGTGCAGAAGGGGTCGGCATTGAGGCAAGTTTCGTTTTCCCCTTCTCTTGTATTACGAAGGGTAATATCCATCATCATGGACGTGAAAAACCGAGGATCTACCCCAGATTTCCAAACCGGATATAAGTCTGTAATCTCTAACTTCGACAATATTTGGAAGTCAGTATAAGACAGGTTGTAAATGTCCTCAAAAGTGTCGAAGAAACTTTCGTCCAACGACTCATCGCTTGAGCCGATGTAAAAAACGCCATTGTCTTCTTCGGCAGTCAAAACAAACCGATCGTCTTGGTTGAGGTTGTAAAGCAAGAACACTCTGAAATCAACATTGTCGATTTCATGGAAATCCAACAAAATGCCATTGTCGGCATATTGTCTGTAAGGGGTTTGTGCCATCACTTTCGTCATCCCAACTACACTCAGCAGCAGGATGAACAGGATAGGTAGTACCTTCTTTGGTAAATATAAGTTTCTATTTTCCATACTATTAAGTTTTAAATTGTTTGTAATTTTTTTCTTTTGTAATATACTAACATGGTTTGAGTTAGCCAAGTCTGAAGGCAAGTTTTAGATTTTTGTTGCGTTTTATTGTTGCAAAAATAAGAAAAAACAAAGCAACCTGCCAAGTTTAATGTTTTTTTGTAATTTTGCGGACAGAATACAAGATTAGGGCGTTATGACTAAATATCCTATTGGCTTGCAGAATTTCCAAGGGCTTCGCGAAGACGGCTATGTTTATGTGGACAAGACAGCCTTTGTGTATGAATTGGCACAAAGCGGGAAATACTACTTCCTCAGCCGTCCACGCCGCTTCGGGAAAAGTCTGTTCCTTTCCACCCTCGAAGCCTATTATCAAGGGAAGAAGGAACTCTTCAAAGGTTTGGCATTGGAGCAGTTGGAGAAGGACTGGAAAGTTTATCCTGTACTGCATTTGGATTTGAATGCTGCGAGATATACCGATTCCGAAGCACTTGAATCCATTCTCGACGGCCATTTCCGTTATTTTGAAGAGACTTATGGAACAACTCCAAACGGACTGTCATTGTCTGAGCGTTTCAAAGTCATCATCCGGCGTGCTTACGAACAGACAGGGCAAAAAGTGGTCATTTTGGTCGATGAGTACGACAAGCCGCTGCTGCAAGCCATTGGAAACAAGGCACTTCAAGACGAATACCGAGCCACGCTGAAATCGGTTTACGGTGTGGCCAAAACAATGGATGGCTATATCCAGATGGCTTTCTTTACTGGTGTGACGAAGTTCTCCAAAGTAAGTGTATTCAGTGACTTGAACAACTTGAACGATATTTCATTAGACGAGCGTTTTGTTGAAATTTGTGGTATCACCGAACAAGAAATCCGAGCCATTTTTGACGATGATGTGGAAAAAATGGCCTTGAAACGAGGCATAGACAAAGAAACCTGCTACTGCAAATTGAAAGAAAACTATGACGGCTATCACTTCAGGGAAGATTCCGTTGGGGTATATAACCCCTTCAGTTTGCTGAGCGCCCTGCAAAAAATGGAGTTCAAGGATTATTGGTTCGAAACCGGCACTCCTACTTTCTTGGTCGAAACCCTGAAACATACCAACTACGAATTGGAAAACATGACCCACGAGGAAGTCACGGCTGACCTTTTAGGCAGCCTCGATGCCATCGACACAAATCCCTTGCCACTCCTCTACCAAAGCGGTTACCTGACCATCAAAAACTACAATCCCCGTTTTATGACCTATCAATTGGGCTTCCCCAATGGCGAGGTGGAACGTGGATTCGCAAGGTTCCTGTTCAGGTACTATGCCCCAATCAGGATCGAGCAATCGGCTTGCTTCATCAAGAACTTCGTCCTCGAAATTGAAGCTGGCCAACCCGAAAAGTTCATGTCGCGCCTCGATTCCATGTTTGCCGACCAGCATTACCAGATTGCAGGCGATGCGGAACTCTATTTCCACAACGTTGTCTATGTGGTATTCAAGATGCTAGGCTTCTATGTCGATGTGGAACGCCACACCAGCGACGGTCGTATGGATATGCTTGTGCAAACGAAAGACTACATCTACATCTTTGAATTCAAGATTGACAAGTCGGCGGATGAGGCTTTGGCGCAAATCGAGGAAAAGCAATATGCCAAGCCTTATGAAATGGATTCACGCAAACTTTACAAAATCGGCGTTAACTTCTCCTCTGCTACACGTCGGATTGAGGGTTGGAAAATGATTTAAGCATTATGATGACCTGGCCCGACCTACTCTCCAACAAACGTTACGCGCAACCGCACAAGAGCGCCGACATCCGCAGCTCGTTCCAGCGCGACTACGACCGCATTATCTTCAGCAGTCCTTTCCGCAGGCTGCAAAACAAGACGCAGGTGTTTCCCTTGCCTGGCGCACAAATGGTTCACAACCGCTTGACCCATAGCCTTGAAGTAGCCAGCGTTGGACGTTCCATCGCCTGCCGAACGGTAGAAAAACTCGCCAAGAAACATCCTGAACTGAAAGAGCATCAGTCCGACATCGAGACCATCGTGGCCTCGGCTTGTCTCGCCCACGACCTCGGCAATCCGCCTTTCGGTCATTCGGGTGAGGACACCATCAGCAGCTTCTTCAAGGACGGCAAAGGCAAGGAATTGGAAAATCTCGTTCTGCCTGAGCAATGGAGCGACCTCATCGCCTTCGAGGGCAACGCCAACGCCTTCCGCCAGCTGACGCACCAGTTCACGGGTCGCCGCGCCGGTGGCTTCTCGCTGACATCCGCCACTTTGGCCACCTTACTGAAATACCCCTACCCTTCCTACAACAAAGGCAACCGCAAGAAATACAATGTCTTTTACTCTGAAATTGAAGCCTTTAAGGAAGTCGTCGAAGAATGTGGCATTCCACGCTTAGACGATGAGCATTTGGTCTACGCCCGCCACCCGCTATCTTACATGATGGAAGCCTCCGACGACATCTGCTACCTTGTCCTCGACATGGAAGACGCCCACAAACGCGGCATCATCAGCACTGAGGCCATCGAAAACTGCTTCATTTCGTTTTTCGACGAGAACAAAGACAAGGCGTTTTTCAAGCACAAGGAAGAGGTCTACCAAGACGTGACCGACGTCAACGAGCGGATGGCCTTCCTACGCGCCATGCTCATCAACAAGTTGGTGAACCTGGCCAGCGACATCTTTGTCAAAAACTACGACGCCATCATGGAAGGCCGCTTCGAGAAGAGTTTGATTTCGCATCTGCCTGAGTTTGAGAAAAAAGCCCTCGACCTATGCCGAGAGGAGTCGGTGAAAAGCATCTACCGCCATCCTTCGGTGGTGAAGATCGAACTGACAGGCTTCAACGTTATCGGAACGCTGATGGAGGACTTCACAGATGCCGTACTCAATCCTAACACGCCTTATAACAAGAAGTTGCTTTCGCTCATCCCAGAGCAGTTCAAGGTGGAAACCGACGACACCTATACCAAGCTCCAATCCGTCATCGACTTCATCTCCAACATGACCGACCTTTACGCCGTACAACTTTACAAAGACTTGAGAGGAATCGACTGATGAAAAGGATTTTGGCCATCGTTTTGTTACTGTTGTGTGGAATAGTTTCGTTCGCACAGGAATCATTATGGCTTCCAACAATCACAAAATCCTATTTGATAGCGGATTACAACCCTAAAGACACCGCATTTCTGAAAGAAAAATGCCGTCAGGCAGGTTTGGACTTGGGTCTTTCGGTGACTGCCAACCGCATCCCGACCGACAGCAAACTCATCACCCCAAAGCCTTCGAAACACTTGCTGAAACAAGGTGTGCTGCAACTTCAGCTGCCCATTGACGACAAACAAACCGAATTTGCCGTGTATTATTCCGAGCTGTTCGACCAGCCCTCCTTCATCAACGTGCTGCAAATCGACAACGAACTTATCACCTATCGCAGCACGGAAAAGACGGGCGACATCCACCTCTTTTACAACTGCACCCGAGGCGCCTTCGGTACCAAGATTTCCGCCCACGCCAAAAACGCCATCGTTTACAAGCTTTGGGACACGCCCGAGCGCACCCTCCTCCCCGATTTTGAAACGCAAAACCAAATGGCTCAATCCGAAGCCAAGAAATGCGCAAAGATTGATTTTCCTTTGCTGATTTTCAACGACTTGAAAAGCTACGGCTACAACGAGCAAGGTGACACCGCCATCGACCATTTCCTCGACACGATGCGCAAATACAACCCCGACAAACTCTTGCAAGGCGACTTGCTTACACCAAATTCGCAGCGTTACCTCAACCGCATCAACGAAAACCAACTTTGGAACGAGTCAATGCGAACCAAAATCGTGGAAACGCTTGCCGAAAGGCAGGATTTCTACCGCAAGAATCTCATACCGTGGATGATAGGCAACTTCCAAATCCGCCTTGCCGACAAAAACCGGAAGGCCACCACAAAGGAAGAATTAGAATGGTTCCTCTCCAAAGCCGCCGCCTTCGATGCGGGTTTCGGCCTCGACTTCAGTGCTGAAACCATGCGTGCCCACGGTTTGACCGATGAAATGCTGAACACTATCAACGATTGGGAGACCCTTCGCTTGTCCAATGCCTTCACCGAAGCGCAAAAAGAAACCTTCAAAGACCCATACGGAAACTGGCACATCGAAAAAGTGGACGACACCACCTATTTCCTTTATTCCCAGCACATTTCGAGGCGTTATTTCTGCAATTTCAAAGAAGACAGCTGGCAGTGGAACAGTCCTTATACGAGCCCTATGGCACTCTGCATCGCCGTGGAAGGCAAAGGTAGCATCAACGATTTGTACCTGGAGACACCGAACGACACCTTACGTTTTCCCTACACCCTCAAAGCTGGGCAATTCCTATTCTACGATTTCGATGGAAAAGCCTATATCACCGACTCGAATTACAACAAAATCAAAGAGATAGAAACGCAAGGAATCATCTTCTTGAACGAAGGCAACTCTGAGGTTTCATTCACCTGCAACTTAAAAACCGAGGAAAAGAAAACACCTCATGTCACCGTTCGGTTCATCACCCGCGACAAACCAACATCTCTAAACTCTAAACTCTAAACTCTAAACTATTTCCTCACTCCCGGAAACGACTCCACAATCTTCACCTTAATGTCCGGAAAGTGCTCCACAATTTGCACCTTCACGTCGGGGAACGACTCCACCAACTTGACTTTCCCGCATTGGTCTGGAAAACTCTCCACGAGCTTCACGTCCAAATCCTCGAATGAATTCACGAGCTGCACTTTGATGTCAGGGAAATGCTCAACGATTTTCACCTTGCCGTATAGGTTGAAGGTCTTGCCATCCTTGGTGGTAAAGGTGCAATTCTCCTTGTTGATGCCTGGTTTCTTGTCGTTCGACTGCGCCAGCATAGGCAGAGTCATGAGTGCGAATAATGCGATAATGATAATTCTTTTCATGGTATTTATTATTGATAGTTGATGCTGATTATTTGGAGATTCCCATCGGGAATGGAGTTGCTTTTTTTTATTAAACTGCGGCGGCAAAAGTAGTTTAATGATCAGCAAAATCTCAAGCCGCCGCTTTATCATTTCGCACCCTAACTCCATTCCCCAAAGGGGAAACTCTAAAAACAAAAATACCACAAAAACCATTCCTTTCCCTACAAATGATGAGTGTTTTCTGAAAAAAGTATTATTAATGAGGATTAGAGCGTATGGAATGTCTTTGTATTTTTGCACATTCAAACAGAAGTATCAAATGATAACGCTCGATAAATTAGTCATCGGTCAATCCGCCCGCATCAAGGCCGTCAATGGTGAAGGCCAACGCCGCCAGCATTTCTTGGACATGGGCCTCATCCCCGATGCTACCATCAAACTTGTGAAATACGCCCCATTGGGCGACCCCATGGAAGTGATGATCCACGGCTATGCCCTCACCTTGCGCAAAGCCGATGCCGCCTTGATTGAAGTGGAGCCATGCAGCCCTTCTGACGGTAATGAGGACTCTAACCCTAAGGACAACGACCACCTGTATATCACCTCCCTACCCGACCACAACGCCCACCCAGGCTTGGGTGAGGAAGGCATCTACCACGACAAGACCCACGAAACGCCGCTACCCAAAGGCACCACGCTGACCTTTGCCCTTGCCGGACAGCAGAACTGCGGCAAGACCACCCTTTTCAACCAGTTGACGGGCGCCAACCAGCATGTGGGCAACTTCCCCGGCGTCACCGTCGACCGCAAGGACGGCGTCATCAAAGGGCATCCTGAGACCTCCGTCACCGACTTGCCGGGCATCTACTCGCTTTCGCCTTACACCTCGGAAGAGATTGTGTCGCGCGAGTTCATCCTTCAAGAAAAACCCAAAGGCATCATCAACATCGTGGATGCCAACAACATCGAGCGCAACCTTTACCTCACCATGCAACTCATGGAATTAGGTACACCTATGGTATTGGCACTCAACATGATGGACGAAGTACGTAACAATGGCGGTAGCATCCTCGTAAACGAGATGGAACAGATTCTCGGATTGCCCGTGGTGCCCATCTCCGCTGCAAAAAACGAAGGTATCAACGAGTTGGTCGACCATGCCATCCACATTGCGAAATACCAAGAAGCCCCTGTGAGGCAGGACTTTTGCGACAAGGACGACCATGGCGGTGCCGTTCACCGTTGCCTACATAGCATCATGCACCTCATCGAGGACCATGCCCAGCGTGCCGACATTCCCGTGCGCTTCGCCGCCTCCAAACTCATCGAAGGCGACTCCATCGTCCTCGAAGCCTTGCAACTCTCGCAAAACGAAAAGGAAACCTTGGAACACCTCATTCTCCAGATGGAAGAGGAACGTGGCCTCGACCGTGCTGCTGCCATGGCCGAGATGCGTTTCGCCTTTATTAAAAGGCTGTGCGACAAGACCGTGGTAAAGCCCAAGGAAAGCAAGGAATACCAACGCAGCCGCCGCATCGACCGCATCCTCACCGGCAAATGGACCTCCATCCCGATTTTTATCCTTGTGATGATAGGCATCATCTGGCTCAGCATCGACGCCCTCGGCGCACCGCTTCAAGACTGGCTCGACCAAGGCATCTCATGGCTCGGCGGTGTTTGCGGCGACGCCTTGGCGCGGTGGAACGTCAGTCCCGCCGTACAATCCTTAGTGGTCGACGGCATCTTTGGCGGTGTAGGCAGCGTGTTAAGTTTCGTACCCATCATCATCCTGCTGTTCTTCTTCCTCAGCATTCTTGAGGATAGTGGTTATATGGCTCGTGTGGCCTTCGTCAGCGACAGCTTCTTGCGTAAGCTTGGCCTTACCGGTCACAGCATCGTGCCCATGCTCATCGGCTTTGGCTGTACGGTACCCGCCGTGATGTCGACACGTACACTACACTCCACACACGACCGTTGGCGCACCATATTGCTCACGCCATTCATGAGCTGTTCGGCCAAGATTCCGATTTACGCCTTCTTCACGAGCATGTTTTTCCCGCATCATGGCGGCGTGGTCTTGATTTGCCTTTACCTGTTAGGCATCATCGTCGGCATCGTCACTGCGCTGTTTACCAAGTGGTTCGGCGACAAGGGTGACGTGGCACCTTTCGTGATGGAGCTGCCCAACTACCGTATGCCAGGCATGAAGAACGTGGCGCACCTGCTTTGGGACAAGACCAAAGACTTTCTGCAACGTGCCTTCACCGTGATTTTCATTGCCTCGTTGGTGATATGGCTCCTTCAGACCTTCGACTTCCACTTCACCATGGTCGAAAACGGCGAAGGTAGCATGTTGGCGACCGTGGCCGGCTGGATTGCTCCCGTGTTCCGCCCCATCGGCTTGGGCGAATGGCAAATCGTCACCGCCTTAGTGAGTGGCTTCATGGCCAAGGAAAGCGTGGTGGCCACTTTGGAAGTGCTCAACGCCATGCCGCTATTTACCACCGTAACGAGCATCTCCATGCTGGTCTTCTGCCTGCTCTACACGCCTTGTGTGGCAGCCATGGCCGCCATCCGTCGCGAGTTGGGCAGCAAGTGGATGCTCTTCATCATCGCCTTCCAATGTATCGTAGCCTGGCTTTGCGCCTGGTTCGCCTATCTCATTGCTAACGCCGTCATCGTATGAACCTGCCTACCGCCATAGTGTTGCTTGTCGTTTTGGCAATGGTCGTTGCTGCCATCCACTTCCTGCGGATGGGAAAGGGCAAATGCTCGTGTGGCGAAAATGGCAAGAAAACGATGAATGGCAAATGCGCTTCATGTTCGGCTGAATGTCCGTTGAAAGGGCGCTGACTATGCATAAAAACAAAGCCCGTTTCATTTGCGAAACAGGCTTTGTTTTAAAGTTTCAAAAATCAGAAATTGATCACGCCACGGACCACGCGTCTTGAATCCTTGGTGCCATTGAAAGTGGTATCCTTGCAACACAGCTTGCCCGAAGCATTCATAAACCATGCACTGGCAACATTATACTCGGTGGACGACCAGCACTCCCAATTCGGATCTGATGGGAATTCATCGCCGCCAACAGCAGAAAGGCTTTCGTTCACCTTATCAAGTTTGTTGTAGAGGCGCTTCAGCTGCCCGATGGCGGGAATATACCAACCGTTTTCATAATCCAAGACATCAAATGCTGGATGTTCATGACTATCATCCTTGAGAATGATGCCCGTGTTCTTGTACCCGTCGAGATCTTTTGTCGCGTTGGATAGTTGCGTACAATCCCGTAATGGGCTGTTGTAGGAGTTGGGACCCCAAGCGTAATGGCCGCTGTCATGCAAAGCCAAAGCCCAACCGTGTTGCCCAGAGGCGTCCACGTAAAAGACAACCGCAATTGCATCGTTACCAGCCAATAAGGGGCTAACCACACGATTTCCTTCGCAAAGGATGTCACCCACCTTAACTTGGGCGTTCACAAACGACGCCGACAATACAAATAAAAGCGACGCCATCATTATTCTCAGTACATTTTTACACATAGCTATTTTGTTTAGAGTACGTTTTGGATTGCAAAATTAGTGATTTTTTTATAGATAGTATCATTTTTTGTCAGTGTTTTGTGTTTTTGTGTATTAATCGCTACTACTATTCACCACCATAACGAGCATCTTCATGCTGGTGTTCTGCCTGCTCTACACGCCTTGTGTGGCAGCCGTGGCCGCCATTCGCCGCGAGTTAGGCAGCAAGTGGATGCTCTTCATCATCGCCTTCCAATGCGTCGTAGCTTGGCTTTGCGCCTGGTTTGCCTATCTCATTGCTAATGCCGTCATCGCATGAACCTGCCTACCGCCATAGTGTTGCTAGTCGTTTTGGCAATGGTCGTTGCTGCCATCCACTTCCTGCGGATGGGAAAGGGCAAATGCTCGTGTGGTGAAAATAAAAAAAGTGGCTGTTCGGGCTGCTCAATGGATTGCCCGTTTAGGAGGTAATCACTCCTCCACCAAATGATAATACTTCGGCAAATACCTCTCCCACTCCCCTGTCAGCAACTCGGGGTGGAAGAAATAGATGAAATCGGCCAGCAGCAGGTCGGGCTCGCACTGCGACTGCTCGAAATAACCCGTCGAGAGGATGTCGCAGACGATGATTTGATGGTTTTTGAAGGCATCGAAAAGCGGATAGACCGGGCTTTCCTTGGCTAACGATTCGTAGGTCATCGGGAACGGATTGGAGTTGATGACGCGCCAAAAATCAGCCTTTTGCGCCTTGGCCAAAATCGTTTCGGCATCCATGGGAACGCTGGCGGTCGAGGGGTTGTCCTTCCAGATATAGTCGGCACCGGCATCGGCGAAGAGTTTGGCGATATAACTTCTGCCTCCAGCCACATACCACTGCCCGTTGAAGGCCAAGTCGGAGAAGACCGTAGGACGGTGCTCAACATGGGCGCAAAGGCCAGAAAGAGCGTTATAGCGTCTTTCAATGTCGTCAAACCATGCGTTGGCTTTGTCCTCGCAGCCCGTCATCATGCCGATGACACGAATCCACTCGGCGCGACCCAAAGGCGTATTTTCCATATAATCCGCAAAGGGGAACAGCACCGCTCCCGTGACATTCAAGCCACCTTGGTTGCCGTCGAAATAAGGCGAATACAGCAAGGCGTCAGGCTGCAGTTGTATCATCCGCTCGATGTCGGCAGCGGCTTCGGTGCCGATGTCGTAGACCTTCTGCTGTGCCAACAACGAACGCATGGTCGTGTCGGTCACAAAACGGCCTTCGAGGATGCCTTTCACGCGGTCGATCTCACCCAAGCGCATGAACACCGACCATTGTGTGGCGGAGAACGAAATCACCGAGTTAACCGGAACTTTCAGAACACCCTTCACATCCTCGTCGACGGCCTTTGTCGTGTCCTTGACGAAGGCAAACGAGCCTAAAGAAAGTGTGGTGTCCCAGGGGCAAATCACCTCGGCGCGATAGCCGTAGTCTTTCTCATACACCACGATGTTTCGGGCGTAGTGCATCAGATTTTCGCCTTGCGTCTTTTCGGGAGAATGGGTGCTTTTAGGAGTACAAGCTGCAAACTCAAAAAACACTATCGCGCATAGAACGAGCAAAGTACGGGGCAGATTTGCACGCAGAATTCGCAGAATACGCAGAAACCTACCGGCAGCCAAATTTGTGTCGCTTCGCGCTTCCCATAATTCAGCGCATTCTGCGTGAGACATATTACTTTCCATTGATTTCCTCCAAACAGTCTTTGCACAGACAATCGCTGTAATGTTCTTTCAGATAGGCTTTGGTGGCATCGGTGAGCTTCACCTTGACGCACCAGCAGTCGATGGAATGTACGCATTCGAAGGTTTTTCCGCAGCGGGGACAGGTTTTTGTCATTGTTGATTGTTGATTGTTGAATTGTTGAAATGTTGAAATGATAATTCGACGTAGTCAATTGTTGAATTGTCGTCTGTTTTTAGAAAGTTCGGGCGGATTTGAAATCCGCCCGAACTGAGTTGGGGATTTGCCATCCCCTAAAAGAATATCAATTATTTAAACAACATTGCACTGGGAATGACACCCGCCTCGAACGAACTGAGCAGCACACCATCGTTGGAATAACGATACACGGTGCCGTTCATCATGTAGTTTTTGGCGTCGGTCACATAGATGTCGCCCGTCTCAGGCTCAATGGCCATGTTATAGAACATGCCTTGTGGCTCAGCGACGATGCGGAAAGTCTCCGACAAAGTCAGCGTCGCGATGTCGAAACGGCGCACTTCATTGTTATAAATCACATAAAGTTGGTCTCCCGAAGGATTGGCTCTCAGCACCATGGCCGTGCCATCAAACTCATAACGTCTCTCAGCAGTCTTCAGCAAGGGATTGATTTCCCAAAGACTAGGATTTTCACCATCTTCTTCCCATGTAGCACCTTCGCAAAGCACCCACACATGGTCGTTCTTGTCGACCGCCATCGTGTTGGGCTCCTTCCCTACCTGGATTTCGGCCACCTTCACGTCGTTGTTGACATCGACGACCTGAACGGTGTTTTTCTCCATGCCCGTGACGAAGGTATTCGACCAGTTGCTGAGATACAATTCATTACCTACAAGCACCATCTTTTCGGTCGACTTGCCCATCTCGATGGAACCCGAATGACTCATGTCCTGAGGGTTGATAATCCACAGCTGGGTGCCATACAAGTCGCTCACGTAGGCCTTGTTGGGCGCGACAAACTGAATCTCACGCGGCGAGTAGAAGTCGCTCAGCTTGAAAGGCTTTGTGGTGTCGCACACCATGGTATTGGCATCCACCTTATAAATTAGGTTGCTATTGTTGACCACAATGTAGAGTTTGCCATCAACCAAAGCCATGCTCTCAGCGACATCGCCAAGAGGGGCATTGTTTACCCTATAGAAGAGGTTGTTGACCGTTGTGTCAGCATCAGGGTTGTAATACGTCAGCGAGGCGTTGGAGAATTGGTAGTTGCCTTCGTTGAGCACCAACACCCCCGAACCCACAATAAAAGTGTCTGGATTAACCGGCTGTTCAGGCTTGCAGGCGAACAACAAGGCCGCAATGATGGAAACTAGAAACAAATTTACTTTTTTCATCTTAGTTTGTGTTTTGACTATGACTATTGACAATGACTATGACCGCATTTTGAAATAGGAAAAGTTCACAATAATTATGAAGCGGTCATTGTCATTGGTCATCGTACTAATTTATTGTTTAACAACACGTTTCGTAACAATCATCCCATCAGCCTTGACGCGGACAAAATAGACACCTTGATTCAAGTCGTTCATGTCGAAGATAGGCTGGTCAGACGTCATAACCAATTGTCCTACAAGATTAAAGACCTCAATCGATTGCAGGTTTTCGGCTTGCACCGTCAGTCTGTCCTTGACGGGATTGGGATACAAAGAAATGACCTCTTCCCCGTTTTCCGACACAGCAAAATGTGCCAAGTCGTGAATCACGCCAACGGCATCAAGGTCGAAGCCACTGGAAGCGAATGCAGTGGGCCACGGGTCGTTGACGATATGGCCTTCAGCGTCGTAGGTAGCATACTCAGGTTTGATGCAGCCCACCACGTCGACGATGCGGATATGGGTGACTCGGTTTTTGTCGAGCAAAGCGTTGTCCTCCACCTCGTCCAAATCGAACGGCGTCCCGTAAAACGCGCCGTATTTGCTGGCGAAATTATGGAGCTGTGCCGGGTCGATGGAGCCTCCATTGCCGAGTTGGTTTTCCGTCTGGACATAAGTGATAGCAGGAAAACGGAAATAATTCACGCCATCGGAGCTGACCTCCACGAAGCCAAGCTCAAGTGCCCATGTATCTGGATTTTGCGCGTTGGCGAAACCGTTCTCGAATACTGCGAAATCCGGACCTTTTCCATTGAAAATCGGCGAGTCGAAAGTCAATGTGGCCACGCCACCGTCACCAAGACTCACCACATCGAATGTACCTCCTGGTACGCCCAAGGCAAGCGAATCCGCGCCATAGGATGCAAGGCCGTTTTCAGGCTTGTCGATGCGCATCGGGCCGCGCTCGACAGCACAGCCCGTAGCCCAGGCCACGAATGCTGACGAGTCGGCGTGCATGGCTGTTGTGCCGGGTTTGTCTTGCGCAGGTGCAAACTGTGCCCACAGCGTGACCGGTACCAAAGCCATTAACCAAGTTATAACAACGTATCTATATCTCATAGATTAGAGCTTTTAGCCTAAGCTATCGGGGCCTTCGACAGGCTCAGGCACCCTTATGCTTCAGTAAAAACAAAGGTCCCTGAGCCTGTCGAAGGGCCGACTCATAGTCTATTTTCAATTATTTAACCAACAGTTTTGCAGTACGCACAGCGCTGTCGTTGCTCACGGTGACGAAATACACGCCTGCATTCAACGTCGCGGTGCTAATGCGGACTTGCTCGCCTGCTTCAACGTTAACGCTCTCCTTGCTAACGAGACGGCCTTGAACGTCGTAAACGGCCACCTCATTGACGCCAGCGTTTTCGAGGGTCACATAGGCCTCGTCGACAGCGGGATTCGGATAAACCGACAAAGTCTTGACTTGGTTGTCATTCAAGCCAGTATAAATGCTGGCGGGCTCGATAGGTGTTTCCCAAGAAATGGTGGTCCAGTCGGCTGACATGATACCGCAGGCAACGCCACCAATCTTAATGAAGTCATCATTGTGGATGGGCTCGGCAGCCATCATGTTCATACCCATCATTCCATTCACGCTATGCATGGGCACATCATAATCAGGATCGCCCCATTGTGCATCCGGGTTGGGGCACATCGTCAGGTTGTAATTGTCGTCCACGTAGGTGATGTTACTAGGAGCATCACCGATAACCGTCAAGCGGTCGTCGACAGCGGCAATACCAGTAAGTGCTTGGAAAACCGTGGCCTCGCCATCGAAGCGATAGCCCCAAGCCAAGGCAGTTTCGCTGTAGCTGCACCAGCTGATGGCAACCACGACTTTGTTTTCGCCTTCGCCAATCCAATAGAGGATGTCTTCAGGATTGATGATTGCATCTTCTACCTCTCCACCTGCATTCGGGTCAGTGGCAGGCATGATTTCAGTAGTCCAAGAAATGGCGCTCCAGTCGGCTGACATGATGCCGCAAGCAACGCCACCAATCTTCACGAAATCGTTGTTATAAATCGGTTCGGCAGCCATCATGTTCTGACCCATCAAGCCATTCACGCTATGCATGGGCACATCGTAATCAGGATCACCCCACTGTGCATCCGGGTTGGGGCACATTGTCAGGTTGTAAACGTCATCCACGTAGGTGATGTTAGTGGGAGCGGAACCAATCACCGTCAGGCGGCTATCGGCAGTAGCGATATCAGTGAGTGCTTGGAATACGGTGGCTTCACCGTCGAAACGATAGCCCCACGCCAAAGCGGTTTCCGTGTAGCTGCACCAGCTGATGGCAACCACAACCTCGTTTTCGCCCTCGCCAATCCAGTATTGGATATCGGCAGGATCGATAGTGGCATCTTGTTGTGCAAACAAATTGGTCGTAAACAGACCGAAGATTCCCATAAGGAATGCTAAAGTAAAGATTTTACGCATAATAATATAATTTTAGGTTTGACATTCAATCAATTACATTAAAATGCTTGGGGAAATGAGGGTACACCTTAATCTAAATAAGGAAAGCCAGCTCTTGTCCCGAAAGCCTTGTTTCAGCGACAGGCGGCAGGTCTTCTGACTTACTCCTTTAGTCTGGCCGTCTTCCCGAAAGACATGGTTTTCAGTGACATAATAGCCAGCGTGAAGAGTTTACAGCAGCGGGAACTGTCCAGGATTTTCACCCGATTCCCTATTGAGCCTTGCGGCACCGCTTATCGGCTGCAAAGATACAACAATTTAATCAATGCAAAGGAGAACTTGCACAAAAATTAAATCCATAATGCAAAAAGAAAAACCTGTCGTGAAACAAATAGTTAGAAAACCTTCAGATTACTTGAAAAATCGATTAGAACCTCACATAGCGTTCCAGCAAAGGATTAACCTCCCCTTCTTCTTTAAGCAACGCTTCCAATTGCGCCCAGTTCTTAATCATGCCGCGCTTTTCGCGTTGGTTGAAGATGCGTTTCACCTGCTCATAGCTGAGGTAAGGATGGTTCACCAAAGTCTTGAAATCAGCTCGGTTCACGTCGATTTTCGTTGGTTCGGTCTCACCTATTACAATATATGGCTCAATCGTTTTGAAACGTTCCTCGTCTATGCCCTTCACGTCGCGAAGTTGCTCCTTGTCGAGAAAACCACCCAACTTGTCACGGAAGGTGATGATGCGCATGGCCGTGTAACCTCCAATCTGGGGCAACTCCACCAACAGTGCCGAGTCGGCAGTATTCAAGTCGACCATGGGGATGGCTTTCTTTTCAGCATTGGCGGTCGTAGAGGCTCCTGAGCCTGCCGAAGGATTCGAAATGCCGCTTTGTGCTGAGGATTTAGACTTTTGTGTGCGCGATACCTCGGGCAGTACAATGAACGGCTCCAATTGCGCAAATTCTTCTTCGCTGATGTTATACAGCTTTCCAAAGTCGCTTTTGGTGTAAAACTTGCCGCCTTTGGCCTGATAGTTCATGATGCTGCGGATTTGACGGTCGGTCAGCCCGATTTGTTTCCACCCGTCTTCCGTCATGGTGTTGGGATTGAAAGGGAATGGATGCAACTCCAACGCCTCTTGCGGCCTTTCCGCTTGTTGCTGTTGCTGCGCCTCAATTGCCGACTGACGCAAGGCCAACAATGAATCGAGATTGTGCAATGATGCCTCACTCAACGACTTGCTTGAAGGGCGAAACAAGCACAGCAATATCAAGATAAGGATGGCTGCCAGAATGGTGACGATGGCAACCCGCTCGCCTTTGCTGAAAGAGAACCATTTGCGCAAGGATTCCATTTTATATAGTTTCGGGCCCTTCGACAGGCTCAAGGACCCTTTGACCTTTGAGCCCGTCAAAATGCCAACTCTTTACTTATTAATTATTCCACTGATGAAGACAATAGCGATGGCGATGGGTGCCACATAGCGAATGATAAAGAAGAAAAACTTCTTCAGTGAAGCCTTTAAAGCCCCCTCGTTGGTCAACTCCTCGAAGAACTTGGCCTTACCTAACTTCCAACCCACAAAGACGACAATCGCCACGCCGCCGAGAGGCAGCAACACATTGGACGAGATGAAATCCAAGAGGTCGAAGACAGAATGGCCTCCGATGACAAAAGGCGTATCGCTCATCAGGCTCAAGGAGGCAAAAGTGCCCAACAGCATGGAGCCTGCGCAAGCAATCACCGTAGCCCACTGACGCTTGAGATGCAACTCTTCGGAGAGATAGGCTACCAGCACCTCCAAGAGCGAGATGGTAGAAGTGAGGGCGGCAATGGCCAGTAATACGAAGAAGATGAGACAGAACCAATATCCTCCTGCCATCTGGTTGAACAGCATCGGCAACGTATTGAACACCAACCCCATACCAGCCTCAGGCTTGACACCAAACGAGAACGCAGCGGGGAAGATGACCAATCCCGCAAGGATGGCAATCGCAGTGTCGGCAATCACTACCGAAAAGGCCGTACTGGTCAGGTTGTCGTCTTTTTTTACATAAGAACCGTAGGTAATCAGCACACCCATGCCTAGACTCAACGAGAAGAAGCCTTGCCCCAGCGCTTCGATGAGCACTTTACCGGTTATTTTCGAGAAATCAGGCTTGAAGAGAAACACGAGGCCTTCTTTGGCCCCAGGAAGAAGCATGGAACGGATACCGAGGACAATCAGTATGGCCAGCAACACCGGCATCAGTATCTTTGACGTTTTTTCAATGCCGTTTTGCACGCCCCTAAAAATCACGAAACCCGTTAAAAAGATAAAGATGCATTGCCACATCACATTGCGCCAACCCATGTCGTGGAAGGCGGAAAACTCCTGCTGGATGGTGGCTAGGTCTTTGCCATGGAACGAGTCGGTCACCGACTTGACGATGTATTCCAACGTCCAGCCCGACACCGTAGAATAGAAGGCGAAGATAAGAAAACCGCAAAGCACACCCATGTATCCTACGAAAGGCCATTTCGTATTAGGCGCAAGTTTCTTGAATGCACCCACCGAGTTGCTCTGCGAGCGGCGACCAATAACCAACTCCGAAAGCATCACCGGGATACCGAGAAAGATGACCACCGCCAAGTAAACCAAAAGGAATGCAGCACCACCGTTTTCACCCACCTCGCAGGGAAAACGGTAGATGTTGCCCAAGCCAATAGCAGAGCCGGCGGCAGCAGCGATAATGCCAAGTTTCGTACCAAAGCCGTCGCGTTTTTTCTTTTCTTCTGCCATATAATATTTAGTTTTAAAGTTTAGACAGCAAGTAAGTGTTCAGAATTAAACTATAGTTATTCTTTTGACACGGGACACGGGACAACCCTTCGACAAGCTCAGGGACCCGTCTCGCGTCTCATGTCTCTCAGTCTCGAGTCTTATATGAAAACTAATTTTGCTCATCTACTTTTTAGTATTAAGATGATCTCTTTTCTCCGTAGGCCAAGTCACCCACATCGCCGATGCCCGGGACGACGTAAGCACGCGCCGTCAGCTCCTCATCGATGCTGCCAACCCAGATGGTCACAGGCAGGCGCGACATGGTGCGTTGCACATAGTCAAGGCCATCCTGACTGGCCACGGCCACAGCGATATGAATCTGTTTAGGGGTCATCTCATCCATCAAGCCGTTTAGGGTCTTCACGATGGACTCACCCGTTGCCAAAAGTGGGTCACAGAGAATCAGGATGCGGTCCTCAAGTTCGGGCGAAGAGAAATATTCCACGCGGATTTCAGAGTCTTCCTCGTTTTTGTCGTATTTGCGATAGGCTGCGATGAAAGCACTGTCGGCCTGGTCAAACATGCTAAGCATGCCATTGTGGAACGGCAAACCCGCTCGCAAAATTGTAGCAATGACAGGTTGTTCGCGCATCGTCCTTATCTGTTTGACACCTAAAGGAGTAGTCACTTCTTCGTCGTCATATTCAAAAGACTTGCTGATTTCGTAAGCCATGATTTCGCCAATGCGTTCGAGGTTGCGGCGAAAGCGCATACGGTCCTGTTGAATGACAGCATCACGGAGTTCGGCCATGTACTGGTTGAAAACGCTGTCGGTTTTTTCTAAATTATGGATTTCAATCATACGTGTTGGTATTTTTCTACAAAAATAGGTCTTTTTTTAATACAATGCAAATTTAATCTCATTTCTTTCGCTTCCAAATCTTTAACAACCTCTTCCCTAAAGATGAAAGTCGATTGAATGTGTATGATGGATACTTCACTTCCTTTCCTCCAAAACCAAGATAGAAGCGTGCCAAATTGTCGTCGTCTGAGCCTTCAAAATCAAAGGTTATCGGTTGGTTGGCAAATTGTCGAATCACTTGGTCCAAAAGGTAGGTCATGGCTTGGCGTTGCTTGCCTTCCTCGGTGAGGCCAGAGAACAAGAAAGTGATGCGGTCTTGGGTCTTCATAAAAATGGCGGCACAAATCAACTGCCCTACGCCTTTTTCGGTCACACCCAAAATGAAAGCATGTTTTTTGTTGACCGCCACCTTTGCTAAAGTCGTCAAGCGGGCATATTCGGCATCACCCCATTTGTCGAGCAGCGCCCCACGATTGTCGGTGAACAATGCCACCACATGATAAGGAATCACCGTATTGACCAATTGCAGATTATTGCCTTCCGCCTTGGTCAAATTACGCTTCGTGTTTTGATGGTAATTGGCACGGATAGCCTCATAGTCTTGATTTAAGTCGAGCAACACATTTCTATGATACTCAACTCCTTGAAAATTATCATTTAAAGTATTGTCTTCATTCAACCGAATTTCGGCGAAGCGGTAATTTGAGGGTATGGCATTTAAAAACGCTTGTGTTATTTCAGGGCTAATGGGCGACTTGGAAAATACACCTAATTGCTGCACAAAATAAGGCTGATAAAGGTAGTTGACGCCAAACTTCTTTCCACCTGTCAGAGGCATCACCGACTGATAATCCTCTTCGACCAAAGCTTCCCAACCAGGATGAACAATGTCGAGATACCAGGAATAGGCATAGATATTGCCACATTCCTCAACAGTGGCATCCCATTTCTTTTTGTCAATTTGATTATGTTCGAGATATTGAATCATTATATTTTATCAAGAATTGGAGAATTAGAGAACTCTATTTAGCTGAATTTATTTGAATTAGAGATAAGAATTGCAAGCAATTCGTTAAGTGTAGATATATTCCAATAGTTTGCGATACATTTCGGGCCAGCCGACCCAACGTTTTTCGCCGCCAAGGGTTTCGTTATGCGTCAAATAGATAAACTTCCCTCCTACCGCTTTCACCTCGTCGACCAATTGTTTGGCAAGAGCCAACGAGGCTTCCGCATCGAGGTTAAGGTAATCACGCATGGTGCCATCCATCAAAGCAAAAGGATGCACACGCAAGTTGGTGACCATGTCGTTTTCGAGGTCATAGAACCGGAAAGTGTCGGCAATGCCAGCACGGAATCCGGCTTGCGAGGCAAAGCCCATGGTGTAGTCATCGCTGATATCCAACTCGATGAGTTTCTGATAACTGCGTGGCAGGTTCATCCTCAGGAAATGCTGGCGGCTCTTGGTCAGCGGGCGGTGCAGCACCTCTGAAAGGTTGTCGATTTCTTTCCTCAGCTTTTCGGTGTCGAGATATGACGAAAACGAAGGATGGATACCCACGTCGGCGTAGTCGGCGAGATGCTTGATGAGATTGCGGAAAGCTTCCTTACGGAGCGAAATGTTCTTGTCGTTGGTGTCGTAGTCGCCGCAAAGAATGAAATATATCGGCTTGAGATTGAACTCTTTCTGCAACTCAAACTGGAAATCGAAAGAATCAAATGGGTCTTTTTGCTTTCCTCGAAGCACCAGATGTCGTTCGCGGATACGGTCACGGTCGCCTGCCGACAAATCCTTGATAAAACCGCCCACGGTGCGATACAGTCCTTTGTGCTTGTAGGCCCAAGCCGCATCTATGTCATACGTCGGGACAAAACTGAACTTCGGTTTCTTGACGGGAAGGTCGGGATATGCCGATTGTAATCGCTTTCCCAAAGCCAAAGCCCAAATGTTAACCAATGGTTTTTGGAGCATTCCGTTTTCGAACATCCATGTCGACTCAGCTTGGAAACGGCCATATTTGTCGCGCACCTGCGAAAGATATTCCTTGTAACGCGAAACCAAGAAAAAGGAAGCCGCAAAGACGTCAAAAGGCATGAGGTTGCCTTGGCCATAAACTGCGTATGGCGCCACCGTTCCCTCGAAATCGACCGTGCGGAACGATTGTTCATGAATATGCCGTTCGAAAAGAAGGTCATCCGCCTTGACAAAAAGCTCATCACCAAGGCGTTGAGAGCCATAATGCAACTTAGGTCCTTCAAAAGACTTGAACTGCTCGGCATCGGTAGTCAAGTCAAAATCGAGGCCAAGCAATTGCTTGAGCATCAAATCGAAGACGTACATCACTCGCCCAGTGACTTTCGGAACCAGAATCAGCATTTTCATAGGCACAAAAATAAAAGGAATTTCAATGCTGTCGACAATTGCACAGAAAAATATCAAACAGTTTGGCTTGTTTTTTCTTTATAAAACACAAATTATCAGAAATTTACCATGAAGTGATTCATAAATTGAATTTTTGATGATTCGTGGATATTATATGGCAATTCATGTTGGAAACAACAGAATAATCATTATCCGAAACAATTTTATGTAGGTCTACGCCGAAAATTTGTATTTTTGTCGGTTAAAACCAAGGCTTACCCGATATGGAAAATTTCGTCGTATCCGCAAGAAAATACAGGCCGATAACCTTCGACACCGTCGTGGGTCAAGGCTCCATCACTAATACTTTGAAGAACGCCATCCGCAACAACACCTTGGCGCAAGCCTTTCTGTTTTGCGGTCCGCGAGGCGTGGGCAAAACCACTTGTGCCCGCATCATGGCCAAGACCATCAACTGCCTGAACCCTACCGAGAATATGGAGGCCTGCAACGAATGTGAGTCGTGCCGCGCCTTCAACAACAATGCCTCGTTCAATATCTACGAATTAGACGCGGCTTCCAACAACTCCGTGGAAGACATCCGCAACTTGGTCGACCAAGTGAGGATTCCTCCTCAAATTGGGCAGTACAAGGTCTACATCATCGACGAGGTTCACATGCTTTCGGCAGCGGCCTTCAACGCTTTCCTGAAGACCTTGGAAGAGCCTCCGGCGTATGCCAAGTTCATCCTTGCCACGACGGAGAAACACAAAATCATCCCGACCATCCTTTCGCGTTGCCAAATCTTTGACTTCAAGCGGATTACGGTGGATGACATTGCCAAACACTTAGCTTTTGTCGCACAAAGTGAAGGTGTCGCAGCCGAGCCCGAGGCCTTGAACATCATTGCCCAAAAAGCCGATGGTGCCTTACGTGATGCACTTTCCATCTTCGACCAAATGGTGAGTTTCAGCGGAAAGAACATCACCTATAAAGACGTCATCGACAATTTGAACGTGCTGGATTACGACTATTATTTCCAAATTGTCGACCATATCCTGCGCGGCAACACAAGCGACATCCTGCTCATCCTCAACGACATCATCAGCAAAGGTTTTGAGCCACAACATTTTATCAGTGGCATGGGTAACCATTTGAGAAGCCTTTTGGTATGCAAAGACCCAATTACAGTGCAACTTTTGGAAGTCAGCGAGCAACTGAAGCAAAGGTATTTGGCACAATCGCAAACCTGTCCCCCACCCTTCCTCATCAAAGCCCTGGAAATCAACAACCAATGCGACATCGACTACCGTGCCGCCAACAACAAGCGCTTGCATTTGGAGATTGCTTTGTTGAAGATGTGTGCCTTGTGCAGTCAAGCCTTGAATATGCCTACGGCACAAGCACAGCCAGTGCAGATGCCGCAGAATAGACCGGCGCAAAACGTAAACCCTACCGTACCTAGCGGCGTTTCGACAGGCTCAACGACCGCTACTGTCAAGGTCCCTGAGCCTGCAGTTACAGCTAAGGTTCCCGAGCCTACGGTTGCTACTAAGGTCCCTGAGCCTGTGGTTGCAACTAAGGTCCCTGAGCCTGTCGAAGAGCCGACACAATCGCCCCAACCCAACAACAATTCAACAGTTCAACAGTCAACAATTCAACAACAACCCGCTCCCGTTTCGACAGGCTCAACGTCCGCTCAGCCCATCGTTCGTCCCCGTGGCACCACCAGCAGCATCAGCATCAACAAGGCCATGCAGCAGGCAGAACAAAAAGCCGATGAAAAGGAAGAGACTTGGGACACGCCTTTCACACAGGAACAGTTGACTGCTTCATGGGCCGATTTCGTCAACCGTTACAAGAACATCTCGCCCAACTTTGCGGCGGCGTTAGGGAAATACACACCTAAATTAATAGGCAGTTCTGAAATTCACTTCAGCGTCGACAACCTGCTCTTTGAGCGCGACACGGAAGGCATAACGGCCTTGAAGCACCACTTGAAACAGAGCCTGCACAATAACCAATACCAACTCAAGCCCGAAGTGGTGGAACGTCCCGCCGAAATCGAGGCCTACACCGACAAGGACAAATTCGAGAAAATGGTTGAAGAACGGCCTTATTTGAGGACATTGCAGACGGAACTGAAACTGGAGGGAGATTTATAAATTAATGATGAATGTTGAATGCTGAATGTTGAATGCTGAATTTTAAATCTTTGAATTTTGAATCTTAAATCTTTAAATAATTTGTAATGAAGAAAAAACACTTTATCGCCATGATGATTTTGACAACAGTGGCAGCAGGCTGCGGACAAAAAGCAGCGGAAACACCAAAAGTATCAGAACCCCAAAAAGAAGTTGTCCCTGCCATCGAGCTGAGCAACATGGACACTTCCATCAATCCTGCGGATGACTTTTTCCGCTATGCCAACAACAACTGGCTGAAAAACAACCCGATTCCCGAAGAGTATTCCACTTACGGAGCCTTCACTGAAATCAACCAACACAACGAAATCCTCATCCAAGACATTATTGATGAGGTTTCAAAAGATGTCAACGCAGCACAAGGCAGCGTCGCCCAAAAGATTCGCGACTTCTACAACGCTGGCATGGACACCGTTGCCATCGACGCACGCGGTTACAGCGAGTTGCAACCTTATTTCGACATGATTGACGGCCTCAACGACAAGGCCAATTTAGCTGAACTGATGGGTAAGCTACACAGCGACGGCATCGGTGGCTTCTTTAATGCTGGAGGAAGCTCCGACCCGAAGAATGCCGAGATGGTCATCATGCACCTCTACCAAGGCGGATTGAGCCTGACCGACCGCGACGACTATCTTGAGGAAGCCCAACAGGAAATGCGCGACAAGTATGTCGAACATGTGGCCAAGATGTTCCAGCTCACCGGCACCGACTCCATCGAAGCCGCAAAGAAAGCCCAAAGCATCCTTGCCTTAGAGACAGAGTTGGCCAAGAACTCATTGAGCCGTGTTGAAATGCGTGACCCTGACCGTTTGTACAACAAGCGCAGCCGTGCCGAACTGCAGAAATCGACCCCTGTTTTCAACTGGGACAACTACTTCAATGCCGCTGGCGCTCCTGCTTTTGACACACTCAATGTGGGAATGCCCGACTTCATCGCCAACCTCAACAAGGTCATCCTCAACACCGACCTCAATACCATCAAGGACTACCTGCGTTGGAAGGTCATCCACGGCAGTGCTTCGATGCTGAGCAGCGACCTCGACGCCGAAAACTTCAACTTCTATGGTAATTACCTTTATGGCCAAGAAGTGCAGCAGCCCCGTTGGCGCCGTATCCTTGACGCTACCTCCGGTTGCCTTGGCGAAGCTGTCGGACAACTTTATGTTGAGAAGCACTTCCCTGCCGAGGCCAAAGAGCGTATGCTGAACCTCGTTGGCAACCTTCGTATTTCCTTAGGTGAGCGCATCAAGAACCTCGACTGGATGAGCGACGAGACCAAAGCCAAAGCCTTGCACAAGCTCGACTGCTTCAACGTGAAAATTGGCTATCCCGACAAGTGGAGAGACTACAGCAAGTATGAAGTCACCCCCGAAAGCTATTTCCAGAACGTGCACCGCGCCATCCGTTTCGAGAACGAGAGAGACATGGCTAAGATCGGCAAGCCCGTCGACAAGCAAGAATGGTTCATGACCCCGCAGACGGTCAATGCCTACTACAGCCCCGAAATGAACGAAATCGTGTTCCCCGCCGCCATCCTTCAACCGCCTTTCTTCAACATGGATGCTGACGACGCCGTCAACTACGGTGGTATCGGCGTGGTGATTGGCCACGAGATGACCCACGGCTTCGACGACCAAGGCTGCAAATACGACGAAAACGGCAACCTCAACAACTGGTGGACCGAGGAAGATGCCACCAAGTTTGCCGAACGCACCCAACAACTTGTGAAGCTCTTCGACGAGTTCCAAGTGAGAGGCAACCAAATCAACGGCCAACTCACCCTTGGCGAGAACATCGCCGACCTTGGTGGACTTAACGTGGCTTGGGATGCCTTCCAGCTTACCGACCAGGCCAAGGCCAACCAAAGCATCGACGGCTTCACGCCTGCCCAGCGTTTCTTCATCAGCTACGGCACCATCTGGCGTAACAACTCGCGCGACAAGTTCATCGAACGCCAAGTGAAGACCGACGTACACTCGCCCGCCGAAGCCCGTGTGAACCGCACTCTCGGCTCGATGCCGCATTTCTACGAAGCCTTCGAAATCCTGCCTGAGAACAAGATGTATATCGCTCCTGAAGAGAGAGCTGTGATTTGGTAATCAATAATTTATGTAGAGACGCGATTAATTCGAAGAATCTATATTGTCAATCGCGTCTCTACAATTTTTTGAATTGAAATCATGGGATTCAAGAAAACATTAGGAAAATTAGGACTCAAACTCGGCGGCTGGACCACCGTCAACGAGGCCCCCAAGGACCTGGGCAATGCTGTTTGCATCATGGCGCCGCATACCGCCATTGAGGATTTCTTTGTCGGATTGGCTTACTATTGGTACTACGACATCAAGTTCAAGGTGATGATCAAGCAAGAGTTCTTCAAGCCTGGCATTAGCTGGCTTTTGAAGAAAGTCGGTGGCATCCCGGTCAATCGCGGCCATCAGAACCACCTTGTCGAACAGATGGTTGACATGTTCAGCCAAAACACCGACACGCATCTCGTCATTTGTCCTGAAGGCACACGCAAGGCGGTGAAGCATTGGAAAAAAGGCTTCTATGTCATCGCTCAAGGCGCCAATGTGCCCGTTATTTTGGGCTTCATCGACTATAAGAAACGATATTGCGGCATTGAGCGAATCTTCTATCCTACAGGCGATTACGACAAAGACTTGGCCGAGATTTGGGACTACTACAAGGACATCAAAGCCAAACATCCCGAAGGCTTCAACCTTGACGAACAATACAGAAACAAACAGGAATGATTAACCTGACGACAAAAATCCACGACAAGTTCACCTTGGAATTCAAGGTGGGGTTCAACACGGAGAAGGCCATCAAGCCTATGAAATACAGTGACTTCGTGATGAATACCTGGATTTTTGTGCCCAACAGTCTCGACATTAACGCGGCGAAATACAGCAAAGACGATTTCTATCGCGACCTGAAGTCGGATGTGCGCCTCATCACTCCCGACTACGACCTTCACGACCTCGCTAACAACGAGCAACTCCTTCCCAACCAAACACTTAACGACGAGTTCAGCAACCTCTTCAACGCTCCCGACGAAACTGCCAATCTGGTTCATGCCATCAAAATGTATTGCGCCATTGCCAAAAGTTCGTTTCGCAACGCCTATCGCATAGCTTTGAAAAGCGACAACGCCCAACATTGTCTCAGCATGGCTCAAACTTACTTGGACGATGTCGCAAAAGTGGTGAATCGTTTCAGAAGCTTGTTTACGAAACTGAGAAACAGCAATATAAAAGGAAAAATCGTCCAAGATTTCGCTTATGCCGACGAGTTTTTAAGCAACATCATGTCCGAATACACCTACCGCCTCCGCGACCATTTACGCAACACGTACCCAGAGGTTTACAGCGGAATAGAAAGCCGGTTTAAAACCATGCTTTTAGGTGAAAGGACCTATAAGGGACAACATGGTTACCTCAACTTAGACCCCAACGACCCCAAAGGCAACGAGGAATTCGTTTTTCGCGCCAGCCTGCTCAAGAAATTTGCCGAAAGCGACCTCTACCTCAGTTCCAACAAGCGCAAAAACACCTTCCTTGTGGAGCAAATCCTCTACAGCCTCGCCGCCGGTACCGCCATGGTGGTGGCTACCTTGTCATCGTTCTTCTTCCAACAACGTTATGGCAACTTCACCTTGCCTTTCCTTATCGCATTGGTAATCAGTTATATGTTCAAAGACCGACTGAAAGACTGGTTGCGCCTCATCTTTGCCCGCCGTGTCAGCAGCAAGGTGTTCGACACCCGCACCGACTTCCGTATCAAAGGGCAACACATTGGTTGGAGCAAGGACAGTGTGGACTTCATCGACAGCGACAAGATACTTCCCGAGGTGATGAAACTTCGCAACCGTCTGCCCCTTTTCGACGAGGTGAGCGGCAACGACGAAAAAGTGATTCTATTCCGTAAAAAAGTGCAGGTTTGGCCCACCGAATTGGCCAAGGCCAGCCCCTTCCCGATGAAAGGCATTAACGACATTTTGCGTTACAACATCACGGAATTCACACGCAAGATGGACAACCCGAGTTTCCCGCTTGCAGGCACTTGGGAAAACGACGACTACAGGCCCATCGAAGGCAAAAAGATTTACCGCCTGACCTTTGTCATCCAATGCGTCTATGAAGGAAAGACGGAATACAAACGCATCATGGTGCGTTGCGACCGAAACGGCATTCTGGAAGTAGAGTGATTCAGGAACTTGATTAATAATATCTTAATGCAACTTTGTCCTTTTGATGAGGTAACTCGTCAAAACTTGGTTGTAGTCCTTATTAATATCAGCCTCCACATAATCGATTTGGTACTGGTAACAATGGCGTAGTAGCGCTTCCTTGCGCTCCGTCATAATCTTTTTGTAGGTCTCTTGAACCTCTATGGGATTGAGTTTCAACATGTCGCCGGTCTCCAAATCGACAAAACGATACGGGCGATTCTCAAAGTCGAGGTTCTGCTCCAAATTGCTATCGAAAACATGGAAAAGGATGACCTCGTGCTTATTATATTTAAGGTGTTCCAAAGCCTCGAACATCGGCTGGTAATCGTCGAGACCGTCGAGCATATCGGTGAAAATGACAACGAGGCTGCGGCGATGCGTCATCTCAGCAATCTGATGCAGGCATTGCGGCGTTGAGGTAGTCTTCCGGTTGTTCTTGTCGTAAGTGTCGATTAGTTTCTCCAGCTCAGTATAAATCAACTTGTTATGTACATTGGACGACTTGGCTGGCTCGTGAAATGCAATAGTCTCGTCAAACAAATCCAGACCCACGGCATCGCGCTGGCGTCGCATCAGTTCCATGAGCGAGGCAGCGGCATATATGGAGAAAAAGAGTTTGTTAGGATGTTCAAAGTCAACCTTTTGCCTCACGGGGAAACACATGCTCGAGCTTTGGTCGATGACCAGTTGGCAGCGCAGGTTGGTCTCCTCCTCGTAGCGTTTCACGAAGAGTTTCTCGGTGCGGCCATACAGTTTCCAGTCGATATGACGGATGGGTTCGCCAGTGTTGTAGAGGCGATGTTCGGCAAACTCAACAGAAAAACCATGGAAGGGACTCTTGTGTAAACCCGTGATGAATCCCTCCACGATTTGACGTGCCAAAAATTCAAGGCTGCCGAACTGCGTGAGCCGGTTCCTGTCGATTGAAAAGTCCAAGGTGGTTGAACTGTTGATTGTTGAATTGTTGAATTGTTTATTTGTTGACAATGACTTATGACAATGACTATGACCGCTTCAACTTAGGGTAAAAGCGGTCATAGTCATAGTCACTGGTCATAGTCAGAACAGCTTCTCCAGTTTCTCCACGAACGTCTTCTTGGGAGCGGCACCCACATTCTTGTCAACGGGCTGGCCATCCTTGAAGTAGATAACAGTGGGGATGTTCATGATGCCGAACTTAGCGGCTGTGCCAGGGCACTCCTCGACGTCGCACTTCACGGCGATCATCTTGCCTTCATATTCTTCCGAGAGTTCCTCGACAATGGGTTCCACCTTCTTGCAAGGACCACACCAAGTGGCGCCAAAGTCCACCATCACAGGGAGTTCCGATTTCAGGACGACCTCTTCAAAACGGTCGTCGGTCATTTGAATAACTGCCATAGTTTTAGTCTGTTTAGTTTATAATTTAAAATGATTCTATTCCAAAAAATTGAATTGCAAAAATAACAAAAAAAGTTGAAAAAACTAATTTCCAACCATCTTTTCAATGGTTTCAATCATTTGACGGGCTGGTTCAATACGAGTTTTAAGCTCGTCTGGGTTAGCATCAAAAGCGCAATTATAATCACTTTGTTCGCGCATCGTTTGTAATTGATTATACAACCTTCCATAATCAGCTGGTAAAATGCCCGTCTTGACATAGTGTTGTCCAAACAAAGCATGAGATCCATGATGGGTATTAACCTGATGTCCATCATGAATCAACAAGGCTGAAATCGCATGATAAACAGCATAATACAAGCGATTAGAAACCCCGTTCCATAGTTCTGCCGCTTTCAAAATATCCACTTCATTGAAAGTCTTTTTGGCGCGTTCCATTTCCAATTGCACCATAATTCTGCGTTCCTCATCGCTCAAACTCATACCAAAACGACTTTATCCTGTTCGACATTTTTATAAAAAGGTAAAAACGACCATCCTTCCCATTGCTTTTTAGAATAAACATGCGGACTGATTGTTGCGTTCAAATCCCAACCCAATTCACGGAAAAAATACGCCAAATCGTAATCCTCAGAAGTGATTTTTGATTTGTCAAGCAAAATGAGCAAATCCCAATCGCTACTTTGGTCTTCGTCGCCACGGGCTCGGGAGCCATAAAGCCAAAGCGAACTACCCTGAGGCAAAACGGCAAGCGCCAACTGCTTGATTCTCTCCAATATTTGACCTTTATCCATGATGCATGGTATTTCTAATTTGCAAAAATACAAACTTTTCCATTTATCGCAAATCAAATTCCACAAAATTCGAGAATGGGGATTTTTCCAATAGCGGCAACACTTCCTGCGCATTAATTGCGCCTTTCGCGGGTGTCAGATTACAGGATTTCTTGCCAATGGAATCGAAAAGATGAAGTTTATAATGCTGTTTTCCAGGATTTTCCTTCAACACCTTGATAAATTCCTCCATGCTTTCCTTGTCCATTTCCGCAACATTGAGCTTTAAGTAAACCGTTTTCGAAGTGCTCTCCAACAAAGAATCCAGCAAACGAGCCTCGCTGAAACGCACCTCAAGCGTCGCTGGAGCCGCATTCGGGTCTTGTCCCGCTCTTGGGAAAGGCTTGTCCAGAATGCCTGAAAGCATCACAAAAGAATTGACTGTCAGTAGGTTCCTGCAATTCAGATAATTCTCTTTGAACAAGGCAAACTGCAAAGCGCCACTTTGGTCTTCTATGGTGAAACGACCGTATGGATTACCGTTTTTGGCGGTAAACTCATCTGCACGTGTAATTTGTCCACCCAAACGGACCGGACGCTTCTGGTTTTTCTCCACATCGTTCATCGCGTTTTTCAGTCCTTCCACATCACAGTTGCAGAAATACTTGATAGGCAAATGGTAGACTTGCATCGGATGCGACGAGATATAGAATCCCAAAGCCTCCTTCTCCATCTCCAATTCTTTCATCTTCGACCAAGGCTCGCATTGAGGCAAAGGCATGGAGAAGGCCTCCTCCACCCCACCCTCGTCGCCGAAGCCAAACAAGTCCATCTGCGACGAGTTTTTGCGTTCGTTGAACGACGCTACCATACGCATGGCTTTTTCGGAGAACGAGGACGTTTCGTTAGGCGCGATATAGAACAACATGGCACGGTGGAAGCCCTTAAAGCTATCAAAACAACCCGCCATGCCCATGCTTTCCAAAGCCCTGACATTTAATCCTTTATCCGCCACACGCATCACGAAGTCGCCGAAGTCCTTGAACTTGCCGTTAGCTTCGCGTTCCGCCACGATGCCAGCCACAGCCGCTTCGCCTACGTTCTTGATACCACCCATGCCATAGCGAATTTCGCCTTTCTCGTTGACAGAAAACTCATATTCCGACTCGTTTACATCGGGACCCAACACCGCAATCTTCATGCGCTTGCATTCCTCAGTCATGAAGTTCACCTGCTTGATGTCGCCCAACTCGTTGTTGAGCACCGCCGCCATAAACTCCGCTGGATAATGCGCCTTAAGGTAGGCAGTCTGGTACGAAACCCAACTATAGCAAGCTGCGTGCGATTTATTGAAGGCGTAGGAAGCGAACTTCTTCCACTCTTCCCAAATCTTTTCGAGGCGCTTCTTCACCTCGTCTTCGGGCAAGTTTTCTGTCTTGGTCAGCTTGGCCACACCTTGTTTTATAAACTTTCCATAGAGCTCCTCCATCTTCGCCAACTGCTTCTTACCCATGGCTTTACGAAGTGTATCGGACTCACCTCTCGTAAAGTCGGCCAGCTCGCGCGAAAGCAACATCACCTGCTCTTGATAGACGCAGATGCCGTAGGTGTCTTTCAGGTACTTCTCCATGCAGTTGAAGTCGTACTTGATTTCTTGCTTTCCTTGCTTGCGAAGGATAAAGTCGGGAATGTTGTCCATCGGGCCGGGACGATAAAGGGCGTTCATAGCGATGATGTCGCCGATAACCGAAGGCTGTAGCTCTCGCAAATACTTCTGCATTCCAGGCGATTCAAACTGGAACGTGCCGATGGTATTACCCGCCGAGTACAACTTGTAAGTCTCTTCATCGTCAATCGGGATGTGGTCGATGTCGATGTCAATGCCATGCGTCTTCTTGATGTTTTTCAAGGCATCCTTAATCAAGGTCAAGGTCTTCAATCCGAGGAAGTCCATCTTGATAAGACCCACGCTTTCAATAACATGACCATCATATTGGGTCACAACGACATCCTCCTTGGTGTCCTTATCCTTTACGGTACAAACCGGCGCGACATTGGTCAAGTCATCGGCACCGATGATCACACCGCAGGCATGAATACCGATTTGTCGGTTGGTGTCTTCCAATTCCTCGGCGTATGTCAGCATCGACGAGACGTTTTTGTCGTCTCCATCAAGCATCTCCTTCAGCTCAGGCACATACTTATAGCAATTCTTCAGGTTGACCTTTGGCATCTTCTTGGGCAATTCGCCTTCGACGGCCTTCACTGCGGCCTCGTCGAAATTACGGTCAGGGATAAAGCCCTTGATTTCAGCCACTTTCGAAAGCGGCACTTTCTGCACACGACCCACATCCTGGATAGCCGACTTGGCCGCCATGGTGCCGTAGGTGATGATGTGTGCCACCTTTTCCTTGCCGTATTTCTTTGTAATCCAATCCAATACGCGGCCACGACCATCGTCATCGAAATCTACGTCGATATCAGGTAAGGAGATACGGTCAGGGTTGAGGAAACGCTCAAACAGCAAGTCGTATTTCAACGGGTCTAAGTCCGTAATTTTCAAGCAGTAAGCTACAACAGAGCCAGCTGCTGAGCCACGACCTGGACCTACGGAAACACCCAACTCCTCGCGGGCCGCACGGATGTAGTCGCTCACGATGAGGAAGTAACCCGGGAAGCCCATGGTCTTCATCACATGCAGTTCAAACTTGATGCGCTCAATTTGCTCTTCAGTAAGGTTTTCGCCATAACGCTCTTTGGCACCTTCCCAAGTTAGTTTGGCCAAATAGTCCGCTTCGAGCTTGATACGATACAGACGGTTGTATCCACCCAATTTCTTTACCTTCTTCTCAGCCTCCTCTTGCGACAACACAACATTACCGTGTTCATCACGAGTGAACTCATTGAAAAGGTCTTCCTCTGTGAATTTCTTACGATATTCCTCCTCGGTGCCAAACTCCTCGGGTATGGGGAAAATCGGCATGATGGGGTCAGAGTCGATGCTGTAAGTCTCCACCTTGTCGACAATCTCTTGCGTATTCTCCAATGCTTCGGGATGGTCGGAGAAGATGCGGCCCATCTCTTCGGGAGTCTTCAGCCATTCCTGCTTGGTGTAGTGCATTCGTGTTGGGTCGTCGAGGTCCTTGCCCGTGCTGAGGCAGATGAGACGGTCGTGGGCTTCGCCATGTTCCTCCTCCACAAAGTGAACGTCGTTGGTGGCGATGACCTTAATACCATATTTCTTCGCCAAGCCAAAGATAATCTTGTTCACCTCTTTCTGACGTTCATACACTTCTGTATCGCCGCCAGGTTTGTCGGTCTTATGCCGCTGAACTTCAAGGTAATAATCTTCTCCAAACAGATTCTTGAACCATTGTATCGACTCCTCCGCACCCTTCATGTCGCCGTTCATGATCTTTTGCGGCACCTCACCCGCGAGGCAGGCAGAGCTACAAATCAGGCCTTCGTGGTATTTCTCAAGCAGACTGTGGTCGATACGAGGATTGTAATAAAAACCATCAGTGTAGGCGATAGAACTCAGCTTGCAGAGGCTGTGGTAGCCCGTCTTATTCTTGGCTAATAAAATAAGGTGCCAGCCACGGTCCTGGCGACCGTCACGTTTGTCGATACTAATAGGCGCGCAGTAGGTCTCAATGCCAAAAATCGGCTTGAAGAACTGCTTGTTCAGCTTTTCGATTTGCTCTTGGGCAGCAATCTTTTCCTCGTCGGTAGACTCAGGCTTCCCGATGATGGCTTGTTGTTCCTTGATGGCATCCTTCACCTTGCCGTTTTCCTTGTTCACGGTATCGGCGAAGTCCTTGATACCGAACATATTGCCGTGGTCGGTAAGGGCCAGGCTGTACATGCCGTTTTTCTTGCATTTGGCTACCAAGTCGGGCACTTTCGACATACCGTCGAGCATGGAATAGTGCGAGTGAACGTGTAGGTGGGTGAAATGCTGCGGAATAAAGTTGCCCGTTTCGGGTTCTTCCTCCACCTTTTCCTCCTCGTCAAAGTTCGCCTCCACCTTGATGCCTGCGGGTTGGATCACATCGGGGTTGGCGGCCTTGAAGTCGTCGATGAACTGGGCATCGACGTGCAGGTCGGTCTCATCTAGCACACCACGACGTATCAGTTCAAGGAAGACGCGGGCCGTAGCCTCAACGTCGGCAGATGCATTGTGGGCCGAGTCGAAGTCCTCGCCGAAAAGCAGGTGATGAAACTCACCTAGGCGCGGCAACTTGAACTTGCCGCCTTTGCCGCCAGGGAACTGGCAGAACTCAGCCGTCTTCTCCGTGCAGGTGTCGATGATCTGCCAGCGGCGCAAGGGATTCTCGCGACCACAGCGCAGGAACTCGCAACCCAGCACGTTGAGATCGAAGTTGATATTGTGGCCCACCAGGTATTTGGCTTTGGCGGCGGACATCATAAACAGGTCAAGCACCTCGTTGAGCGGCTTACCGTATTTCATGGCATGCTCGGTGGAGATGCCATGCACCATCTTGGCGTCGATAGGGATGACAAAGCCGTCAGGCTGAACGAGATAGTTGTGGTTCTCCACAAAGCGACCTTTCTCGTCATGGATCTGCCAAGCCAGTTGCACCATGCGTGGCCAGTTATCGAAGTCGGTCAGCGGAGCGTTTTCAATTTTGGGAAGACCAGTGGTCTCTGTATCGAAGACTAAAAACATAATCAGTTGAGAGTTATTCAGTTGTCAGTTGTTCAGTTGTCACCTCGCGTCATCGCGAGGCACGAAGCGATCCAGGAAACCAATCAAAAACGCATCTTCGAATCTGATAATTGCCTGATAACCAACAAAGTTCTCGCTCCGATTTTGAGCCTTCAAAAATAAGGAATTTTGGCTGACGGCGCAAGAAGATTGGTTTATTTATTTTGTAATTTTCAAATATCCGTTCCACCGTGTCTGCAATCTCCTTGCACAGCCAACTTCATGGCATGAGGAGTGTATCTACGAGCCAAACGTATTTGTTGATTTGGTTTTTGGACATGGTATTAGTTGTTCTGATTGATAAGGTTCACCACCACCTTCACCATTACATCCTTTTCCTCGGGCTTGCTCTCGGCAATCATCAAGGTCAATGCGACCAGAGTGTTGTCGGCTATGCGCTTGCTGCCGTCCTCGCGGTAGAGGATGCCGTTGTTGTTGAGGAACCATAGGAACAGCGTTGCAGCAATGCGTTTGTTGCCGTCGCTGAACGAATGGTTTTTGGTGACGAGATACAGCAGCATGGCCGCTTTCTCTTCCACGCTCGGATATAGGTCTTCACCGCCAAAAGTCTGATAGATTTGACCAATACTGCTTTTGAAAGAGTCGTCTTTTTCATTGCCGAACAGCGAACTGCCCCCGAACTTCTCGCGCAATGCCGCTATGGCTTGCATGGCGTTGTCGTAAGTCGCCTGAAACTTCTCCTCTTGGGTGGTTTCTTTCACGCCCAAGCGTTGATAATCGTAATCGTCAAGTGTATCAAGGGCGTATGCGTAATCAACTACGATGTCAAACAAAGCTTGGTTTTCGTCATTATTCAACAGCGGTTGGTTTTGCAGCGTCCGACCCACCATTTGTACCAATTGCCGCAGTTCCCCGATTTGGCTTCGGCGGATTTTCTCGTTCACGGCATAGCCTTTCAGCAGATAGTCTTTCAGCACTTTGTTGGCCCATTGGCGGAACTGCACACCGCGTTGGCTTTTCACGCGATAGCCTACGGAGATGATGACATCGAGGCTATAGAACATAACTGGCTTTGCTGAAGAAGCAATTTGCAAAAAATGCAAATTACTCTTTTCTTCTAATTCACCTTCAGCAAATACGTTTCTTATATGCCTAGAAATGACAGAGATATCTTTCTGAAACAGCTCGGCCATTTGAGCCTGAGTCAACCATACGGTTTCGTTCTCCAGCCTTACATCGATGGCAGTCTGGCCGTTGTCGGTTTGGTATATGACGATTTGGTTTTCCATGAGGTTGGTTTTATGCGACAAAGATAACAAAAAGATTGTGCCTAATTATTGCACAGGCAAAAGTTTTGTAAGCCAACAACATCTTTGAATGGAATGGGCATACCCTGTTAGCTCTTTACGAAGTTCAGGTTGCAGCGAAGTGTATCGGATGCAGGCTGTAAGCCAATCAAGAAGGACTTGACGATAAGCTTCATCTTTGTATTCGATGCGTGCGGAAGCCTCGCTTCGTTGGTCGTTGAGGATTAAACTAAGCCGATTGCGCATATACTCAACGGCGACACTTCTCCCTTGTTTGTCAACAATCATCAAGTCGGAACTTACTTGAGCGGATTCACAATCGAACGGGAATGGTCGTTTCTGCCGTATCACTTCATTGAGGAAAGCATACATAAAGACACGCCCCATTCCGTGCTCGTCCTCGTGACTGAGCAGACGGGCGATGGTGGCAGTGTTGAATGTTTTCGATGCCATCATTTTTATTTGCATTTCAGTCTTTTGAAAAACACCTTTATTCTTGAGGTTTTCTTTGTCGCTTGTTGTGGCTCCTTCATGGCACGGATTAGGCTTTTGGCTACTTCCGCCAACAGGTTATCGGCCTTTGCAAAGGCTTGGTTTATGGGCAAGTCGCAATATTGTTCTTTGATGTACTGGTTGTTGAGAAGAAAGAGGGCATCCGTATTTCTTGCCAAGTTTTGGATTCCTTCCGAGGCTTGCGAGAATCTGCGTTCGCCTTCCAATTCGAAAGGCAAGGTTGCGAGGGCAATGGTCGTGATGCCCATCTTTTTTGACTCACGGGCGATTACGGGAGCCGCGCCCGTGCCGCATCCTCCTCCAAGACAAGTTACGACAAAGGTCATTGAAGGCTTGTCATCGAACATTTTCTTTATTGCATCTGTGTTTTCTTCAGCAGCGATGTTCGCTTTCTCAGGGCTGTTGCCGCTTCCAAGTCCGTCTGTGCCGAGTTGCAAGGTCGTGGTGGCGGCTGATTTCTCGAGCACCTTGGCATCCATATCGCAGGCCACAAAGGAGAAACCTTCCAAATTGCTTTGGCTTATATGGTTGACGATATTGTTGCCGCCACAGCCAACACCGATTATTTTAACGGTTGGCTTTGCCGTTGAGGTTGCTTTTTTGTTCATAGTCGTTGTATTGTTATGAGATTTCAACATTCAGTTCGATATTGAAGTCGCGCACCCAAAGGAGGTCAAAAATGGCGAATTCCATGTGCTCGAAAAGGTCATGGAATGGGAATATAAGATGCATGTCTTTTGTCAGTTTTTCGTCTAAACCCTCGTTCCAATTGTCCGTTTCTTCGCTCAAATATAGCATTTGATGTTCGGATTCTATTGTTGGGACGGGGGAATGATAGGTGTCAATTCGGAATTGTCCGAATCCGTTATGGTACAAAGGAATAAAGTCATCGATTGTTCCATTCAGTATGTCCCACATCCGTTTGGCGCGTTCGTCTTGAATGGGATGCAAAGGAGGATAGTCGTAGCCGAAATAGCATTTGCCCTCCACTTCGATGGTTCCTGGCAATTCTGCTTTGGCCACCGACTCATAAAGTGCTATTGTTCGTTTGCGCATCTCTATCATCTGTTGCATCATGGCTTCGTTGAAACCCCTGAGCAGTTGCAAATAATAGTCGTCCATCACGAACATTTCGTTTAAGATGGTTTTTCTGATGCTTAAAAGGTTTTGTATGGTTACTCTTCCTGTTTCCATACCCCACAAGCCTTTCTCGCTCTGCCGCTGACAGTCGAGGATCATGTACTCCACCTTCCTGACGGGCTGCGAGTTGTAAATTTCTTGTATGGTCATAAAGCGTTGCGATTTAACGCTGCAAAGAAAAAGAAAGCCTGTGCCGAATTGCAGCATAGGCTTCGTAAATTTCCAAATAAAGATAATCAGAGTATTTCAAATGTCAAGAACAGGATTGTTCATTTATGGATTTGGCTTTATTAACAATATCACAAAACGCCTTATAAACAACATCATAATCGTCTTTATAATCGTCTTCTTCAAAACCTTTAAATATCTGTTTTGGTTGAGCTTTATCGTTTATTTCAAATAATTGTAACTCTTTTTTTAGTTTTTCTAAAACACTCTCGTTTTCATCTGCTGAATTATCATCGATGAAGAAACCACAATAGAAACTGACTGTATTAACTCCTGTATGATCAGCTCCCATATAAACAGTTACTTGTCTTCCATACACATTACTGATTGTCACATCAGTAATATACCATCCGTTTTCGTCGTGTTTTTTGTTTGGCTGCAATCCAGAATACTTCTTTCTTGTTTGTTCTCGCCAACTTTCAAAGATTATTTGTCGATAACTTTCCAACAGAGCCTTCATTTGAGAAGAGAGGTCATCCAATTCTAGTGCTGACTTTTGGATATTCCTTATTTTGTCTTTCGCACTTTCGCACGTCAAGTTAAAATGATGTTCAATAAATCTGTTTAATTCCATGTTCATTGGTTTGTCTGTATTTCTAATTTTGAATAATCCCTCGAGGTAATCAATATATTGAATGATAGCTGTCTGAAGAAACAATTCATTGTATTTGATATTTGGTAAAACTTTGTCTTTCAGCCATGGTAAAATGTCATAGCAAAAGGACAAATTTACATATCTTGAACGAAAACTGTCTTTATATTCGCCCCATGACTGCAACTCTGGCTCTTTGGGGTATTGGGATAGATAGACGACGTAAATGTCCTCTTCTCTATAGTTTCTTAATCCTTCTTTTGTTTTGTTGATATATCTTGAAATCTGTGTTTCCTGGTCTACTGCATTGTATATTTTATTTTCAAAAATAATGGCATAGTCATTATCTCTAACCCATAAATCAATGCGTTCTTTTTCTTGGGTAATCTGCGGAGATTCAATAGTAATTCTACCGAAATCTCCTGATTGCTTTTCTTTAATTAGGTCTATTAAAGAAGTCAAAAAAACATATTTGCCATTATCGTTTTTATAAGACAATAAATGCATCAAAATTCGGCTGTGTGCGTTTTCATTGATGTGCAACTGATCTACCAAATTTAAATGAAAGGGCAGCTTTTTCTGTTCTTCTTCTTTGATTGAGGAAAACTCAGATGCAAAATTCAATAAATCAGATAATTGTTGTTCATTCATGTTTAATTGTTGCTATTTTATTGTTGTTCTGAATATTAATTCAATCTATTCCACTGATGATACCCACCCGAAGGGCAGTCCAATGCATTGGGCGACTTTGAGGCATACAACAGGATGCCACATTTCTTGCATTGATAGACATCGGTGCCTATCGGACATAAATCTTGCCAATTGTGGTAGCCTCCAGCAGTGCATCCCAAAGGAGATGGGGCGTTCTTGCTTTCAACGAGAAGACCGCATTTCTTGCATCGGTAGTTTTCGCAACCGACTTCGCCGAGGTCGTTCCAATCGTGGCAGTTTCCAGCCCGACAATTGAACGCATTGGGCTGTCGCTCTGTTTTAATCAGAATACCACATTTCTTGCATTGGTAGTTTTTCATGGGCGGCCAAATCGGATTTTGCATTAGGCATAAAACCAATATGATATTTGCAGCAAAGGTAAACATTTCTATGAAACAAACAGGGGTTGATAAAAATGTAATTATTTGGCTATCCAGTATTCCCTCAACAGTCTTTCGAACTTCTTTTTCCCGTTTCCGTTTCTGTGATGCCATGAGGCAGGGTGGGCAGGATGATTGACAAAATCAATCGGGATAGTATAAGACAATCCATTCGATTCCAAGTGTTTCCTGAATTCCGAGTGTGCATATTTACTGACGAATATAACCACATCAGGACGGTCAAGGTCGATAATTCCGCATAATGCGCTACCTGCCACATCACGGTCTAATTGGGTGCAATCTTTTTTGAATGATCTATTGTTTTTCCTCACCGTGGCTGGACGCAGAAAATAATTATAGAACATGGCCTCCTCATAGACATGCTCGCAAAGTGTTTCATTCAACACTTCATTCATGGATTTGTATAACCTATCAAAAGTCTTATACCCTTTGAAGTTGCTTACATCTTTCTTCTTTCCTTCTGGTATCAAATGTTCTTTGTCCGCTCCCGAATACCACGCTTTTGGGTCCTTAAACACGCTGTCGACATCATCGTCAAAGTAGTTGCTTTCCCCAACTATCAATAGCTTTTTATGCTTCTTGCTGTTCCAATAATTGTCCAAAGAAGCAGGAACGAGTTCGGGAAATCTTACGAAGATGCCTTCCCCGACAATTGAGCCTTTACCGATGTTTGCATATCTGTTGTTTTCCATTTTTATTGGTTTTATTGTGTTAAGAGTTTGTTGTATTTGTCAATTTGACCGTTTTTCGCTGCAAAGAAAACAAAAGCCTGTGCCAAATTGTTGCGTAGGCAAAAATAAAAAATCAAAAATGATGTAATTCGTATATTATTTCTATTTTTGTTCCCAAACTCATCTAACAGCATAGTATCATGAAAACCCTCAAACACCTCTTCCTGATTATCATCGTCTTGTTCTCCTGCCGCGCAGCCCTGGCGCAGGACTACATCCTCGATTGCTTCCATTCCGATGACAACGTCGACCGGATGCAATTCTTTTACAACGCCAACAACCTATTGGAATCGTGCCATTCCATTTCCAACGCTGGCGGCGAGATTGACGACCTCATCGACTCGCTCTATTACGACGAGCGCGGCAACGTGATCCGCATCGACTTCTTCCAATACTACGAGAACGAATGGATCTTCCCGAGCTACGTCACCTACACCTACGACGACAGCAACCACCGCCTTACCCGCACCAACTACAATGACTGGGGCAGCGGCTTCGAGTTGCAAGGCATCTACACCTATTTTTATGATGGCGACCTGCTCACCAACTACGAGATGACCCTCGGCGGGATGTTGCTCATGCGTGGCACTTACACTTACGATGTCAATGGCAACTGCACGCAATGCCTCGAAGAATACAACGACGCTTGGGGCGGCACTGGCTGGAGCAACTCCGCCCTCGCCACCTATACCTACGATGCGTCCGGCAACTGCACTAACGAGGAGTCTTCCTATTGGGAAAACGGATGGGTGCCTGACTCAAGCATAGAAAGGGTTTTCGACGACAACGGCAACTGTTTGCAACGTGTAAAGCATAGCGACGGCATGATTGTCGACCGTGTGCGCTACAACTATGACGAAGTCTGCACCATCGACAACGTCATCATGCCTTATCACCCGGAGCCCAACTACAAGTGGGAACAATTCGCCCATCGTCCCATCAGTTATGCCTGGGAAACCGTCAATGATGGCAGCCAGCTCGTCTATGTCTGCGACTACATCTTTGAATACAGGACTTTTGAAGGCATACCTCAAAATGACATACCCACTTCGGACATGATGACCATCTACCCCAACCCCACCCAAGACGAGATGACCCTCAGCCTAGAAGGCCTTCGCCGTTATGAGATCATCGACATGAATGGACAAAACGTCAAGCAAGGTCAAGCCAGAGGAAACCGTCACACCATTGATGTGTCCGACTTGGCTTCAGGTCTTTATCTGGTGAAAGCCTACAACGGACAAACGTGGAGCATCTGCAAGATGGAAGTCAAATAAGGTCAGGCTTTCTTTTCCGTCAAAATCATAAACAGGATAGCGAACAGAATCAATGCGACGCCGAAGGCGACATTAAGTGTGAAAGCTTCGTGAAAGACCAACGTGCCGATGACGATGGCAGTCAGCGGCTCAAGGATGCCAAGGATGGAGGTCTTGGTGGCACCAACAGCTTTGCTCGAAGCCGCCAAGGTGATGGTGGCAATAGCCGTAGGCAAGATAGCCAACCCCAAAACATTCAGCCAACTGACCGCATCGGGAACGGCATTGAGATGCACGCCGAATCCCGACAAGGCAAACAACATCACCGAGCCTATCAAGAAGCAATAGAAAGTCAAAGTGAGGTTGGGGATGGCCTTGACTTGTTGGCTCAAGTTGACAATGACAATAAATAAGGTATAGCACAGTCCCGAGGCCACCACTAGAGCAATGCCACGCCAGTCGATGAAACCGCCTCCACCTTTGAGCGAGAGCAAAATGGCGCCCGCCACGCCCGCGAAGATGGAAATCCAAGTCTTCCAACTCGGAAACTGCCCGAAAAACATCATAATCAGTGCGACCATGATAGGATAGACATAGAGAATGCTCGTGGCGATGCCCGATGGGATGCATTTGTAAGCTTCAAACAAGGTGATGCTGCATCCAGTAAACAGAACACCAAGAATGGTCATTAGTCCGAACTGCTTCCAAGTGATGCGAATCTGCCGTTTCGCAACAAGCATATAGGCCAACATCAACAACGTGGCAACTCCATAACGATAAAACAGCAACGAGTTGACATCCAATCCCTTGTTGATGACGGGCACGCCAAAAAGCGGGTTCATGCCGTAGGTGATGCCCGAGACGATGCCCGCTAAATAACCCCAACGAAGTGTATTCTTGTTTTGCATTCTAACTATTCTCAAGCCGGCGTTTCGACAGGCTCAACGGCCTAGGTCCCTGAGCCCGTCGAAGGGCCGACCCATAAAATCGGCGGCAAAATTAGGCATTGTCGGGCGATTTCCGAAACGGGGAAAAAGAAAAATTTGTTCCCACCTGATTGTCAGTCCAATAAAAAGTTGTACTTTTGCAGCCGAAACCTCGGGTAGGTTTTAGTTAATTCATTAAAAATCAACTTAAAACATTAAATTATGCCTGCAAAGATTAGATTGCAAAGACATGGCAAGAAGGGTCAGCCCTTCTATCACATCGTAGTTGCCGACTCTCGCGCACCACGTGATGGTAAATTCATTGAGAAATTAGGCACCTACAACCCGCTCACCAACCCCGCTCAGATCAACATCAAGTTTGACAGAGCCCTGTATTGGTACAGCGTTGGCGCTCAACCCACCGACACAGCTCGTTCGCTGCTCAGCAAGACCGGCGTCATGATGAAGTATCATCTGATGCGTGGTGTTCAGAAAGGCGCTATGACTGAGGAACAAGCTGAAATCAAGTTCCAGAACTGGATGAAGGAGAAGGAAGCCCGCAACGCCAACATCATTAAGGCTGACGAAGAGAAAGCCCGTGGCGTGAAGAAGACGCGTCTGGAAGCCGAGAAGCAAGTCAACGAGGCCCGCGCCGCCGAGATCGCTAAGAAGAGACTCGCTGAAATGGAAGCCAAGAAGGCTGCTGAAGCCGAAGCCGCCGCTGAGGCCGCTGCCGCTGAAGCTCCCGCTGAGGAAGCCCCGGCCACCGAAGCTGAAGCTCCTGCTGAAGCCTAATCGGAATATTTCAGAAAACAAGAAAAACCGCTCCATTCGGGGCGGTTTTTTTGTTTTGACAAGTTGGGCTGACCCATGGGGCCAGCCCGAACAAATCATTGTTTTTCACACTTATTTCACTACTGAAAGTTGTCTCACACTAACGCCATTCACCGTGTTGATGCGAATCAGGTACAGACCTGCTTCAACATCAGAAAGGTTAATGGAGGTCACATTGCCCTCGGCAGGAGCATCATAGACGATTTGGCCCAATGTATTTATTAAAGAGACACGAAGCATCTCGTCAGCCGCTACCGTAACTTGATCTTGGGCCGGATTCGGATACACACTGATGTCCTCTACCCTCTCGTTCACTCCATCGGTGTGGGCAGTGACATAGTCATGGATGCCGTCCTCAGCCATAGCTGGTGCCGATTCGCATTCTCCACCGACAATCGTGTTGATGGCCGTCACTTGATAATAATAGGTATCGGCGCTGGTGTCGTTGTCGTCGTAATGCATGACCGAGCCTGTGGTGACACCAATCAAATCGTAGGTCTGGGCATCGGTTGAGCGATAGACATAATAGCCGTAAGTCTGGCTCGTCGTGCCTGCCCAAACCACATTGGTGACCGTAATATTGTCGATGCACAAAGCATAGTTTGACACATTGGTGAAATGGCGGAAGCCGAGGTAAATCTCTTGACCTTCGTAGGCCGAAAGATCGACGGAGTAAGACTGATACGGGTTTCTGGAATCCCATTCGGCGATGGTAGCGATGTTCAATCCGTCACTGGAAGCCACGGCCACACCGAAATGCTCAACGGCATAGCTTGGGTCGAAACCAGCGGCATAGAAGGTCATACTGGCATTCTCCATCACCTTGATTCTCGGCATGAAAGCATAGTTGTCAGGGTGAAGTGCCCCGTAACTGTTGTTATAGGAGAACGAAGTCAGTGAGGCATTGGTGCCCGTGTTATTCACGCTGCCATCGGGGTTCATGCCACCAGCAGCATAAATACCGAAATTGAATCCGTCGCCATCTGCATCGAGGAAAGTCCAGCCTTGTGGGTCTTCCTCAAAACCGGTGTAAATCTCGCGTTCCCAAGAAATCCTCACCTTGTCACCCAATTCCTCCGCTCTAAGGTTTTTCGGAGCGACACAATCCAGTTCAGCCTCAGCACATTGCGGAGCGGCAAGGGCATAATAGTCGCCTGTCTCACGGCTACCATCTTGGACGATACGGATGCAATACTCAGAAGTATAACGGTTCACCTCATGCGTGAAGGAAGTCTCGCCGTGATTGAGCAAGGCAATCAGTTCATCATTGGCATAAACCAGCGCACCGATGGCAGGGCGTGTCACTTCGGCTTCCACGCCAGTCACCTTGATGTTGTCGATGCAAAGATAATAGGTCTCGCCCGTGGTGTTGAAGTGGCGGATGGCAATGTAGATCTGTTGTCCGGCGTAGGCCGAAAGGTCGACGGAATACTCGGTGTAAGTGCCAGTGCTGTTCCATTCCTGCACCATGGTGAAATCAGCGGGATTGGTGTTGCCCGAAGTGGAAACGGCTACACCAAAATGCTCTGGGTCAGGCGCAATGCCAGGCATGTCGGCATCGCAGGCCATGAAGGAAATGCGGGCATCTGCCGTAGCAGTCAAGCGAGGCGTGACGATGTAATTGTCGGGATTGAGCGGACCAGGACCAGACATCCAGGAGAAGGAGCGCAAGCCAATGCCACCGCCAAAACCGCTCCAAGGATACACACGGAAATTCTGTCCGTCGTTGTTGGCATCGATGAGGGTGAGGTCCATCAAAGTACTATCGGCGAAGTCGTAAAACAATTCTTCAATGGGGAAAGGAGCCGACATCGTTGGCAAAGTCCAAGAAAGTTGAACCGTAGAGCCATCGCTTTGCGCCTGAAGTCCATCGGGCGAACCTTGGAAATGGTCGGGAGTAAGGTACGTCCAAACGTATGCGTTCTCAATAGTTGCGCCTCCTTCATAATGGGCACGAATGGTTGTCGTATGACTTGATCCGTCCGCAAAAACATTGGTATTCAAGATATAATGAGTACCAATGTGATTCTCCGCAACTACCTGATTATCAAGTATAATATCACTACCAATTAAGGGAGTCGCATTATCGTTTCCAATGAAAACCTCGTCGACACAAATGGCGAACTTGTCGGTGCAGTTGAAATGGCGGATGGCCAGATAAGCCTCCTGACCCGCATAATCGGAAAGGTCAACGGAATACTGATGCCAGTTGCCCTGACGGTTTCCTCGGTCCTTGGCGGTCAAAGTCCACTCCTGAAGGATGGTGAAAGCCGAAGGATTGTCGTTGACTGTCGTCGAAATGGCCACCCCGAAATGCTCGGCGGGATAAGCCTCATCCATCGCGCTGGCTTGAAACAAGATCACGCCGTTTTCAGGGATGATCACTCGAGGAGAAACCATGAAATTATTGGGCGTGAGCGGTGAAGTGGATGCGTTGTCGTAGGAATACGAAACCAACATGCCATCCGAGCCTCCAAAGCCCATGCCTCCTGTGGGAGGCAATTGCCAGTTATGGCTGTCGCCGTCGGCATCGATGAGGGTCCAGTCGAGGATGCGACCTTCTTCGAAGTCCTGTTCAAAGTCCCAAGCGTATGCTCCATCGGGGGAATAGTAGCTCGGTGCATGGTAAATCACATAACCCGAAGCCGACACATAGTTTTCAATGCTCGTTTGGGCTTTCGCTCCAAAAGAAGCGGTCATCAGTAGTGCCATCGTGAGGAATGGCAGGATGTGTTTTTGCATAAAGAATAATGTAATTAACGTGAATTTGAATTGGGCTGCAAAGGTAGGGTTTTATCTCGACAATCCAAAATCTAGTAGCAAAACCAAATAAAAACACGCTTTCCTCTTTGATAAAAAGAAATAATCGCTACCTTTGCACATCATTTCAACTAAACTAACAATTATGGCAAAAAACATCGAAGAAATCAAAGCCGCGTTGGCCGCATACGGCATCACCGGCGTTAAGGACGTTTATTATAACCCGAGCTACGAACAGCTCTTCAAGGACGAGATGAACCCCGCCCTGACCGGCTATGACAAAGGCGTTTTGACAGAGCTCGACGCCGTCAACGTGATGACCGGCATCTACACCGGCCGCTCGCCCAAGGACAAATACATCGTCATGGATGCCAAATCGAAGGACACCGTGTGGTGGACCACCGAGGGCTACAAGAACGACAACCACCCGATGAGCGAAGAGGTTTGGGGTAAGGTGAAAGACCTCGCCAAGAAACAGCTCTCCGGCAAGAACCTCTATGTGGTCGATGCTTTCTGCGGCGCCAACAAGGACACCCGCATGGCCGTCCGCTTCATCATGGAGGTGGCATGGCAGGCTCATTTCGTGCTCAACATGTTCATCAAGCCCACGGCTGAGGAACTGGCCGACTTCAAGCCCAACTTCACCGTCTACACCGCATCGAAAGCCAAGGTCGACAACTACAAAGAACTCGGCCTCAACAGCGACACCTGCGTGGCCTTCAATGTGAGTTCTCGTGAACAAGTGATTCTGAACACCTGGTACGGTGGCGAGATGAAGAAAGGCATGTTCTCGATGATGAACTACTACCTGCCGCTGCAAGGCATCGCCGCCATGCACTGCTCAGCCAACACCGACATGAAGGGCGAGAACACCGCCATCTTCTTCGGCCTCTCTGGCACCGGCAAGACCACCCTATCCACCGACCCGAAGCGCTTGCTCATCGGCGACGACGAACACGGCTGGGACGACGAAGGTGTGTTCAACTTCGAAGGCGGCTGCTATGCCAAGGTCATCAACCTCGACAAGGAGAGCGAGCCTGACATCTATAACGCCATCAAGCGCAACGCATTGTTGGAGAACGTCACTGTCGATGCCAACGGCAAGATCGACTTCAAGGACAAGAGCGTGACCGAGAACACCCGTGTCTCCTACCCCATCGAGCACATCGAGAAGATTGTGAAGAACGTGCGTCCCATCTCGGCTGGTCCTGCCGCCAAGAATGTTATCTTCCTCAGCGCCGACGCCTTTGGCGTGTTGCCTCCCGTCAGCATCCTGACGCCCGAACAGTGCAAGTACTACTTCCTGAGCGGCTTCACCGCCAAGTTGGCCGGCACCGAGCGCGGCATCACCGAACCCACGCCTACCTTCAGCGCCTGCTTCGGCCAAGCCTTCCTTGAGCTGCACCCGACCAAATATGCCGAGGAACTTGTGAAACGTATGGAACAGAGCGGTGCCAAGGCTTACCTGGTGAACACCGGCTGGAACGGCACGGGCAAGCGTATCAGCATCCGCGACACGCGTGGCATCATCGACGCCATCCTTGACGGCAGCATCGAGAAGGCCCCGACCAAGATGATCCCGTACTTCAACTTCGAAGTGCCGACAGCATTGCCAGGCGTCGACCCGAACATCCTCGACCCGCGCGACACATACGCTGACAAGAACGCGTGGGAAGAAAAGGCCAAAGACCTCTCCTCACGCTTCATCAAGAACTTTGAGAAGTTCACGACGAACGACGCTGGCAAGGCACTTGTGGCTGCTGGACCGAAATTGTGATTTAGTTCACACAGAAATCACAGAAAATACAGAAAAAAAATGAAAGACGAGCCGCTCCGTTGGGGGCGGCTCGTCTTGCTTTATCCTTGCGCATTGTCAAAGATTTTTGGGTTTCTATGGTTGCGCATTGTCAAAATAAGCAGTATTTATATTTGAGTGTGATTTTTTTGGTATTTTTGCACCCAAATTAATAAGTAATGATTTATCAATCATCAACAAAATCAATTAACTATGAAGAAAAACATTAGAAAATTCGCCCCTGCAATGCTCGTTCTCGTAGCATTGGCAACCCTTTCGTTCATGGCCAAAGACGGCGTCACCCTTAGACTTCGTCCGCAACAAGGCAAGACTTACACTGTCACCACAAAGGCCAACATGATGACCATGATGGAAGTGCAAGGCCAGACCATGAACATGTCACAAAACTTGGAGACCCGACAGATCTTTTCAGCAAAGGAAGTCTCTGACGACCAATCCACCCTTGAGACTCAAATCGAGGCCATGAAAATGACCATCTCCCAGATGGGCATGAAGTTGGAGTATGACTCCGAGCACCCCGAGAAGACCAGCCCCATGCTGGCCGGTCAAACCCAAGAGATTGAATCGAAACTGCACAAGCCTACTAACCTCACATACAACGTCTTAGGAAAACACGTTGGCGACAGCATCGATGCTTCCATGAATCAGCTGGGTGTCATCATCGAATTGCCTGAAAACGAAATCACTGTGGGCAGCTCTTGGACTACCACCACCTCACAGGAAACCAGTGGCATGGAGTTCAAGGCCGATATCACCTACACCGTTAAGGCTATTTCGAAAAAGAGCATCGACCTGACCTACACCGGTAAAGTGAATGGTAGTGTTGCTGAAATCAGCGGCAGCTATGAAGGAACGGCCTCCATCGACCCGCAGACTGGTATCATGACCAATAACTCACAGAAACAGAACATCTCCATGACCATCAACGAGCAAGGCATGAGCATTCCCATGACCATCGTTGGCAACACAACTGTTGAAGTGAAGTGATGAAACAAACCCTTACCTTAATCACCTTGATGCTCTTGGCTTTTTCAGCCATGGCCCAGAATCCCAAGCCACAACCTCTCACGCAAGAGGAATTCGAGGCTTTGTGTCCCACCCCGCCCATGGGATGGAACAGTTGGAACAAATTCGGCTGCAATGTCAGCGAGCAACTGCTGATGGAAGCCGCCGATGCCATGGTCGCCTCGGGCATGAAGGAGGCAGGCTACGAGTACATTGTCGTGGACGACTGCTGGCAGGTGGACCGCGATGCCGATGGCAATATCGTGTGTGACCCGGAACGTTTTCCTCACGGCATGAAGTATGTAGCCGACTACATCCACTCCAAAGGGCTGAAGTTTGGACTGTATTCCTGCGTCGGCACCCATACCTGTGCAGGCCGTCCAGGCAGCATGGGACACGAGTATCAAGACGCCCTCTACTACGCCCGCAACGGCGTCGACTACCTGAAATACGACTTCTGCAATAACCGTGGCACCAACTCCAAGACCGCTTACACCGTCATGCGCGAAGCCCTGAAAGAAGCTGGTCGTCCCATCGTCTTCAGCATTTGTGAATGGGGCAGCACCAAGCCATGGGAATGGGCGCAAGGCATCGGTCACCTCTGGAGAGCCACGGGCGACATCATCAACTCTTGGGAAGGTCGCGCCGACTGGGGCGGACACGGCATGGTGCACATCATCGACTTGATGCAAGACCTCTACCCTTACAACGGTCCTGGCCATTGGAACGACCCTGACATGCTTGAAGTCGGCAACGGCGGCATGAACGCCATCGAAGACCAGAGCCATTTCTCCATGTGGTGTATGTTCTCTGCCCCACTGATGGCAGGCAATGACCTCAACAACATGAGCAATGACACCAAACGCATTCTCACCAACAAGGACGTCATTGCCATCGACCAAGACCCACTCGGCATCCAAGCCCATCTCTCCGTCGCCATGGGCGACCGTCAGATTTGGGTGAAGCAACTAACCAACGACGAATGGGCCGTTTGCTTCTTCAACCGTGGTGACGATACATGGAGCCTCAACTTCAACTGGAACGACATCCCCGAATTACGCAAAACGGGTGACAACTACAGCGTGTACGACCTTTGGCAGCACAAAACCATCGCAAAGTCGACGGCAAAGAATGTGATCTCCAGCATCCCCTCACACGGTGTGCTGATGGTACGGTTGACCCCTGTCAAGTAATTTACAAAAAGCATCAATAAAGAAAGCCCGCTGAATTGCTTCGGCGGGCTTTGTTGTTACGGGGATTGCAAATCCCCATCTCGAACCAGTCGGATTGCAAATCCGACTGAACTGTTTCTCTAATTCTTGACTTAGTTGAGCATGACCGGCATGAGCAACATGAGGAGGTCTTCGGCCTCGTTCTCGTTGCCCACAGGGGTAAGGATGCCAGCGCGGTTGGGAGCCGACATCTCAAGCTTCACTTCGTCGGAATCGAAGTTGCCAAGCATCTCCTGGAAGAAACGGGAGTTGAAACCGATTTCCATGTCGTCGCCTGTGTAGCTGCAAGTCAGGCGTTCCTTGGCCTCGTTGTAGAAGTCAATATCCTCAGCGGTAAGCATGATTTCCTGTCCCGTGATGCGGAAACGCACCTGATGGGTAGCTTTGCTGGAGAACACAGCCACACGGCGGATGGCCGAAAGGAAAGTCTGGCGGTCGATAGTCAGCTGGTTGGGATTGCTCTTCGGAATCACGGCTTCGTAATTCGGATAACGGCCCTCGATGAGGCGGCAAATCAACACATAATCGCCAAACACGAAAGATGCATTGGTCTTGTTGAACTCGATACGGACAGGCTCGTCAGCCAATGTGCCCAGGATGTTCTTCAATTGGTTGATGGGTTTCTTCGGAACGATGAATGAGGCCACCACATCCGACTTGACATCCATCCTTCTGTAACGCACCAGTTTATGGGCATCGGTGGCGACAAAGGTAAGGTAATTCTCTGTCATCTCCATCAGCACACCCGACATGATGGGACGAATCTCGTCCATACCCGTGGCGAAAACGGTCTTTTCGAAGCCTTTGGCCAATACATCAGCAGGGATTTCCCAAACCAAAGTGTCAGCCATAGCTGGCAGTTGCGGGAACTCGTCGCTCTTATGACCTGCCAGTTTATAGCGGCCTTCGCCAGCAATCAGCTCGACAGCCAAGGTGTTGTTATCCACAGAGATGGTAATCGGCACATCGGGGAAGTTCTTCATGATTTCGAGCAGCAGGCGAGCGGGAATCGTCACTTCACCCGTACCGTCCACCATATCAGGCACCATGTTGACCGTCATGGTCACATCCAGGTCAGAAGTCGTAATCTTCAGTTCGTTCTCAGTCAATTGAAACAAGAAGTCGTCCAAGATCGGAAGCGTGTTTTTCGAGCCGATGACACCGCTCAAGGCTTGGAGATTCTTCAATAACTTTAGGCTTGATACTATGAATTTCATATAGATAGATTATTTGATATTCTCCTATTTTGAATCGGTAAAAATACGAATAATTGCGACACGGAAACCTTTTTTTCGAAAAAAATCTCATCTATCACAACGATCCGACACTTATGCCTGCAAATTTCAGGCGGTTCAAGAAGTCGAGCATCGACTCGTAGGGCACCGCAACATATTGGAAACGCTTGTCATCCTTTGTCCTTGTGCGGTACTTCTCTTTCGTCTCAGCAAGCCTTTGGTTGATGTCGGAATAGGTGCAATGCACTTGGAACTGTCCGTCACCGCTATTATAATTAATAAAGGTCTGGAACATGTCGTCCTGGAAATAATAGGTGATGTTGCCCAATCGACGATCGAATATCACGCAACCATCCACGTATTTGTTGACGACATGACTACCGAAGTTGCCCAAACCAATCTTGCCTACCGAAACAAAAGCATGCATCTTATCGTTCCAGACCATCTTCAAGTCAGGGATGACGAGGGTATTGCAATAGAAATCAGAGGATTCCATTTGTGGATAGCCTTCCAATTCAATGGCTTTCGAGCGTTCTTCCGTCTTCTCTTCATCATTTTCGGAGCGGAAATAATGCAGATACTGCGTTTGGGTCAGGTCGATAGAACTGCCTTCGACATTGGAATAAACATCAGCCATAGCCTCAAGCGCCTTGTCGTCGAAAATCGGGGCGTTGAACACATTGAGGCCTTGCAACGTCAGACTGTCATTGGGATATTGCGTATAGTTGCCATGCACGACAAACTGGGCCAAAGGCGTTTCAAAGCCCAAGCCAAAACTGCCTTCACCATGGACAATGCCACGCGAATCCAAATCCAAATAAGTATCATATTGCGTTTCATCGGTCACCACAAAACGGAGACTGTCGGCATCAAACCACAAGACACCATTGACAGGAGCCGTTTCATCCAACTCCTTCCTACCCTCCTTGGGCGTGAGGAAAGAGCCGAAATAGCCACCATCGATGGCCAATTCATAATAAAGGCCATTGGTCATCCGAGGCTCGTCTTCACGAATGCGCTCCATATCAATGGGAATGCGAACATCAGCCGGATTGATAGTTGCGGACGAGGCAAACCAACGGTTCAAGGCAGCGATGGATTCCAAGTTTCCTGAATCCATTGAAGGAATCGGTTCATCCAAAATGATTTCCTTTTCTTCTGATTCAACAATCGTTGTGTCAAGCGGCATTTCGACAGGCTCAATGATCGCAGGCTCCTCAAAAGCGAGCAGGGCAAAGCGACCGTCATAATAGCCAAATTGTTCGGAAGCATCAAGTGTCAGTCGGCCTTGGAAGCCAAATTGGGTGTTCAACTTAAATTCCGAACTTTCAGCAAGATGGGCATAGCCGTGGGTGATTCCATTGACAGGTACGATGGTATCTACTTGGATAGGAGTGCTCATCCCATTAGCATTGGTATAGTTCCAAATGCCATGTGCATCATAGTAGTTGCGGCTATGGATATTGACAACGGCATCTTTATAAAGGTGGAATCCGTTCAAGGTATCGGCCAGCAACTCACCGCTGATGGGCTCCAACTTCGACTCCGAGTTGATGTCGACATCGTGCATATACGGAAACACCGCAGCATCAGCCACACGGATGATTTTCACGTCGTGGGCATGAATCACGTAGTTAGTCATGTCGTACTCCGCACTCATGCTGTAGAATTGCAAGGAATCCTGCTCGGGAACAAGCGAAATGAACTTAGCCGCATTGCTATGAATGGCCAGCAGCTCCTCATGGGAGGTCGCATTGGCATAAGCTCCGAAACTCTCCACGGGGTTATACAAATGCAAGCTATTGGTCGCCATGTCCCATTCGGCTTCTTTCAAGGAACAGACATACTGGTTCATCGGGAAGTCGAGGTTACTTTTTTGGTTAAGATAGTCATATTGAACCTTTTGCGCGTCAAAGTCAACATTGGCGCGATAGTTGGTCGCGGCAAAAGCTATGTTGCTGGTATCGGCAGAATAAAGGAGGAAGTTGGCTGAATCGGCCACGAAAGTCCTGGAATCCAAGGCAAAATGGTCGGAGTCAAACTCGGTAAGGCCAAACCGCAACTTGCCGTCAGCCGAATAGCCATCGGGCGAAAGCGATGTCTTGCCAGAGAAATAAGTGTCGCCATACATGCAAATCGGGTTGTCAATGGTCTCAGTGGTCAGTTCGGGCTTGCCGACATCCCACTTCATCCTAAGTGCGGTGGCATTGGCGGTTGGATATTTGGTACCGTCAGCTAAAGGTTCCAACCTGAATTGGTTCGTGATGGCAGTGACCGAGTCCAAATAGAACATGAAACGGTCGCCATTGAACGTAGCGGTTTGATAATCAAGCTGCCCGACGCCAAAAAAGCCGTCTTCGGAGAGATGCACCCTTTGATGGAATTGTCCCGAACCGTCAAACATCGGGTAAGTGTCTGTCTCCCCATCGCCAATCTGATGCTCAAAGCCCAACGAATAGTCGTCCATGACCACCAAAGGCTCCTCGATATTGGGCAAGATGCCTCCCGACACCAATTCGCCATCAAACCTCACCTTGCGCATCGCCAGGTCGTTGAGGCTGTCGACGACGAAGGGATATAGACTATAATAGAACTTGCCTTCCAAGTCATCAGCGGTCATCACCGAATCAACGCTACCGGGATGGAACACGCCGCCATTGATTTTACGATAGAACTTGAAACCTTCGGCTTCGCTATGGAAAATGGGATATTCCGGCGTTTCATAACGGCTCGACTTGTTGTCGCCATGGTCGATCTCCAACCGTCCCTGCAACTTCTCAAGCGTTCCATTGACGGGAATAATCTGGCGGTCACGTCTGGCATAGAAGCGCAACGAGTCCACCTTGGCCATCTCGATGGTGAAATCGTTGTAAGAAAACTTGCAATCCTTGGTGAAAAACTCGAACATGCCCGCCAAAATACCACCAGAGAACTTGAAATCACGGTTTTTCAAAAACACGAGACGGCCGTTATCCGGCACAATCACCACGCGTTTGCGGTCACTCAACGAAATGGCCGAGCCTTTCACGTCCTCAATTTGGCTGGTGATGCCGAAAACCAACAAGTCGTTGGTGGCCAAATCGAGGCGCACGTTTGGCTGACGATTTGTCGTGAAGGTATGTAGCTTAATCACATCGAAATCAATCGATTCGCGATAAGAATCAATCACATCGAAAAAGCGCGGCAACGTGGTCACCCATTTCGTCTCGGTATCATATTCCACATATCCCTCTGCCTGTAGCTTCAGCAACAGCGAAATCACCTGTTCGATAGGATACCCCAGATAGGAAGCCAAATCCCCAGAATAGAAACGCACTTGACGGTCCACGTTGTCGAAACCCTGCAAGAACTTCTCGATTCGAATCATGGGATGCGTTCCGTCTAAGCCTTGTAGTTTCTTGAAATCCTCGTAACGGAAATAATTCACCGACACCACATCGCCCTCGCTGTTGGGATTGACTCCTTCCATGCGACGGAAATCCACCGTAGGCGAGTCGATGTTCCAATACATCGCTTCGATGAAAAGGTCCAACCCATGAAAATAATCGTGGAACGGGGCATCGCCATAGTTCCTACCCTTTTCCTCGCGGTAGACCATCATCTTTCTGGTCTTGTTGTCATACCTGAAGCTCACATGGTTATGATAAAGCGAATCAGTCTCGGCACCGGCAACCGTGTCGAACAAATACAAGCGCATCGCCACATTATCGGAAACCAAAAGCTCGTCCACCGACAACAAGAAACGTGGTGCCACAGCCTTCATTACCACCTTGCCGTCTTGCCTAAAATAAAACGCAGCCTTGTTATTAACCCCGCCAAACACATCCACCTGGTTGCCCATCATACCGATACCACCTTCAAAATCGATGTTTTTCATCAAGTCAGTAATGGAATAATCCGAACGATAGGATTTTACGCGCGGGTACATTGTCTTTTCGTTGGGAGCATTCACCAGAACTTTGTCCTCATAACGGCACAAAATGGCTTGGTTAAAATGGTGTCGCTCATAAAAAGTCACCGAATCGATGGCATATTCCGAACGGCTCAAGTCGATCGTGTAATAGTCAGGCAACGAGACATATACCTTATCCTCAGCTATGCCGAAACGCGACCAATCGGCGCGACCGCCCATGCCTTCCCAACGATTGTCATCAAGATAATAAACGCCTTTCGTGTTTTTGATGACCGACTCGTCCTTCTGCGAGGCCAGCACCAAGGAACCGTCGACGGTCAGTTCAAAATGTTCACTTGAAGGGAAGCCCCACAACGCATCGCGCAAAAACCACTTGGAATTGCCCTTGGCAGATAAGGTCTTCTCGACAAACAATGCCCGACACGAAGACAAATACTTATCGATGCCATTCAACGATTTCTGCGCCTTGCCATCCGTATAAGCCAGCCAGTTGTTCACATCCTTGTGTTGGAGTCCAGCCGTCGGGATCCTTTGCAAAACCTCAACAAAATTAAAGATGTTGGAATAAGCCTTGCCTCCGCTCCTGGCGTGCAGCAACTCGCAAAGGCGCATCACCGTATTGGTCTCCTGATCGCTGTAATAGCTATCCCAGACCCCACGAAAGCCTTCCATAATCTTGGCAGCCTCTTCGCGGTCTTGCTTCGAGGTAGCCGAGTTAAGATAAGCCGTCAATTGGTCAAAAAAAGCTTCTTTTTCGGTGGGGAAAAACGCCTGGGCAAAACTCGAAGCCACTCCAAAAAAGAGTAAAAAAACAGCGATAAGGATTCCTTTTTTCATCGATTCAAATTATTAAAAACCAATTATTTAACAAACTCAGCAGCCACCCAATTGTTGCGACTCAGGTGACGACAATAACGCAATCCAAGGCGTTCGGCCTCCTCTTTGATGCTCGGCAAATCCTCCGTGTAGAAGCCACTGAAGAAAATGTGTGCAGCAGGGCACATGGCTTCGACATAATGGTGCATATCACGCAAAAGGATGTTGCGGTTGATGTTGGCCAACACAACGTCGAAGCGGCCTTGAATAGAAAGGGCATCGCCGAGAACGATTTCGATGTCGGAAATGCCGTTTAACCCAATGTTAGTGAATGCATTGCGGTAAGCCCATTCGTCATTGTCGATGGCAACAGTGCGTGCAGCACCCAATTTCTTGGCGAGAATGGCCAACACAGCCGTACCGCTCCCCATGTCGAGGACTTCCTTCCCTTGAAAATCAGTCTCCAACATCAGCTGGATGATTTGGGCCGTGGTCTCATGATTGGCCGTACCGAATGACATTTTGGGCTCAATGACTAGGTCGAACTCATAACTCGGGTCGGGCTCATGGAACGGTGCCCTCACGCGACAACGCTCATTGACCACCACTGGCTGATAAGAAGCCTCCCAAAGTTCATTCCAGTCCTTGTCGGGCATCTCTTCCACTTTCAACAGATGCACATCACTGAAAGCAGGGTCCGTCAGCAGGTTCTCTACCGCAATGTCATCACGATTATCGGCTGAACAATAGGCTTTTAGGCATCGATCTTCATCCATGAAAGAGTCGAAACCAATTTCAGCCAGCATCGTTATCAGCATGTCGTGTTGGATATCTGAAGACGGTGCAGTAAAAGTGTATTCAAAGGTCTTCATTACTCTTCTCCGATGTGTGAAGCTTGGTTGCAAATGGAGACAAAGTCGTCCGCCTTAAGCGAGGCGCCACCGATGAGGCCACCGTCGACATCGGGCTGCGAGAACAACTCGGTAGCGTTTTTGGCATTGCAACTGCCACCATAAAGGATGCGGATGTCGTCAGCCGTAGCCTCGTCATAATGTTCCTTAATCAGCGAACGGATGTAGGCATGCATCTCCTGTGCCTGTTCGGGCGTGGCGGTCTTGCCCGTGCCGATGGCCCAGACGGGTTCGTAGGCAATGATGGTGTCGTAGATGGCATCGCCGTCCAAGTGGAACAGTCCCTTCTCCAGTTGCTCCTTGACAACGTCAAAATGGCGGCCAGCTTCACGCTCTTCGAGCACCTCCCCCACGCAATAGATAGGCGACATATTGTTCTCAATCAGTCGGTTGATCTTCTCGGCCAGGATTTCATTGGTCTCGCCAAAGTATTTCCTACGCTCGCTGTGACCCACGATGCAATAGTCCACATCAATGGATTTCAGCATCTTGGCTGACACCTCGCCCGTGTAGGCACCCTTTTCGTACGCGCTGCAATTTTGGGCACCCACGTTGAAACGCTGTTCGTCGAACTCATAATCCGTCAGCATCTCAAGATAAGGGAACGGCGGACAAATGATGACTTCGCAATTCAGGTCATCCATCTCGTCAAGGCGGTCAAGGATATCATCGACCAAAGTTTCGGCCTCATCAAAAGTGAGGTTCATTTTCCAGTTTCCGGCTACGATTTTGCTTCTCATAACTATTTTGATTTAAAGATTTAAGATTCAGAATTTAAAATTCAAAGATTTAAAATTTAAAGATTTATAATTGACTATGTCGAATGCTTTGCATTTCAATGATTTAGAATATAAAACAATACATCCATAAAGAGGCAAAAATACAAAAAAAACGGATTCGCTTTCAAAATCTCGCCTATTTTAGTCAAGTGCACCACAGAACGCAAAAAATAGATAATTTTGCAGCATCAACAATTCAGAAAAATGAAAGCAAGGTTTTTGTTCGTCTTTATGGCATTGGTCAGCCTTTGCCATGCACAGGAAACGGAGCTTCCCGAGTATGTAACCGCCCGTCCGGGTTACACTTGGGGCGCCGAGGTGTTGGAGCATCACAAGCTCGCATGGGAAAACGGATTCCTCTTTGAGGCATCGCCTGATGGCTCCAAAACATTGAGTCTCAACAGTTCCATACTGCGTTACGGCCTCTTCCAAAATACCGAAGTCTATGTTGGCACTGGCCTTCAGGTGACCAATGACGGTCAAGGGTGGAATTTCAATGAGATGGGCTTTTCGCCGATGCTCTTCGGAACGAAATTCAAATGCTATGACGGAGAAGGCCTCATCCCCTCAGTCGGCGTGTTGGCCGAGTTTAGTTCATCACATATCGGGACAAAAGACCTGCTCCCCTCCCACCTTGCGCCAAGGCTGTACCTTTTGCTGGACCAGTCTCCAACCGAATGGCTTTCCCTTTGGTATAATGCCGGTTTGGAATGGGACGGTGAAAGTGCCACACCAACGACATTTCTCGCCCTCGGTGCTTGGTTTTCACTCACCGACAGACTTGATGCCTTCTTGGAGACCAACAATTACTTCCATCCTGAGGGGAACCAGTATCTGACAGCGTTTGGCTTCACTTGGATGGCCTCGCGACGAGTGCAACTGGACATCGAAGGCGATCTCGACCTGGAGAATTTAGGAAAGTATTACTCGGTTGGTTGTGGCGTATCGTGGTTAATCAATTAACCTCATTTCACACGGATCTTTCTACCCACCCAAAGCTTCGTGTCTTTCTTGATTTTATTGAGTTTACACAAGATTGACACCGTGGTATTGTTTTCCACCGCAATCGAGCTCAAAGTGTCACCTTTCTTGACCACATGATACTTGACATCTTTTCCCTTGGGCGGATTGTGCAACTCTACGATTTTTATGTCAGACTTGTTTTCAAGATCATCGTAAGCCGAATTCAATAGTTCATTCGACATGGTGTATTTCCTGTTCACCACACGCGAGGAATCAGTCAGGGAATGGGAAAACAGCCAATCATAGGTTTGCTCCAGATAGAAAATCCGGGCGAGCTTAGTATGATTCACCTTGTTGAGCTTGTCAAAAATCAACCGACTGGTATCGCCGCACACGTTCATGGAATCGACCACCCGCTCCGAGCAAGCAACCGGGACATCCCTGTCGGCAGTACCGTGGATAATCCAAAGTGGGACCTCTGTCAAACCACACAACGACTTCACAGTGGCGCCGCCACACATCGCCATGGCAGCGGCAACCTTATCAGGATAAGTGGCCACAAAGTCCAAGGTCCCGTAGCCGCCCATGCTCATGCCCAACACATAGAACCGATTCGTATCCACCCTATAATATTTCTTCACCCACTCATACAAGTCCATCAACTTGCTCGGGTCCCATGCCGTTTGAGCCTGAGGGGCAATAACAATCGCATCAATGTCGCGCCCCCTTTGCAAGGCGTTGATGCAACCATATTGGCGTACCATATCCAAGTCCTCACCAGAAAGGCTACGGCCATGAAGGAACAGCACCACCGGTTTCTTGGTTGACGTCTCATAATCGTCAGGCAAATAAAGCCAAAAGTCGTATCCGTCATTCAAGAAGCCACGGCAGGACATCAGCTGCGCCTTGCAAAACAAGGGCATGAGGCATAGCAGTAACAATCCTATTATTTTCGCTTTCTTCATCTGTTCACAAATTCAAGTTTACAACGGCAAACCTCTGTTTTCTCACTCGCATTTTCCTTCACTAAACGCACACAATACTCATTTTCAGCCGTTTGCTCACGATAAAAACTCAATTTGTCGCCTTGATGCGCTTCGGCAACGTAGGCAATCTCAAAACGCTTGAGATTATGCTCGCGATACCAGGCAATGTCCCACAGATCCAGCACATGCTCGATGTATTTCACCGAATTGACATGGCCGTTGATATCGATGTCATTGTAATTGATGTCAATCGTCTTGACCAACGAGGTGTTTTCCGACATCTTCACGCGACCGCCTTTCTCGATGGGACACGGCTTATCAGTCACAATCCAGTTTTTGATGGCACCATCATCGATGGAATAAATGTCGGTAGGCTGACGCGTCTCCGTGTCGATCATAGCCCAGATGGAACGCCCGTAACCGTAAACGCGCCCTTCGCCATCCGACACGCAGAAGTTACGGCTCGTAAAGAACCGCATCGCGCTCTCCACCCAAGTTTCGATGGTGAAGTTTTCGTATTGCGTAGGCATCTCCGTCACCTCAATGGCCAGACGCGACAGCACCCACGAGCGCTTGATGGTCATCAGGTATTTCATGCCGAAGCCACGGTCGGTGGAATGGAAGTCGGCGGCATTAAGCATCTGATTGCCCAAATGTCCCAGAAACATCCGTCCCGAAAAATCGCAGTGGAACGGCTCTGCCATGAATTCGTATGTTCCGATTTTATTCATTATGAAATCCTTACCCTCGGGTCGATGAACCCATAAATAATGTCAACCAAAATATTGACGATAATCAGCATGACCGCGATGAGCAGCACCGCACCCATGATGACGGGGAAATCGTATTTGTCCAACGCGTCGACCACCACAACACCGATGCCTTTCCAGTCGAAGACGTACTCCACAAAGACAGCACCTGCCAACAGTGATGCGAACCAGCCCGAGACCGCCGTCACCACAGGGTTCAAAGCATTGCGCAAGGCATGGATGCAGATGACCCGGAAAGGCTTCAAGCCTTTGGCCCGGGCCGTGCGCACATAGTCCATCGACATGGCCTCCAGCAAGGAGGTGCGCGTCAACTCGGTCACCACAGCCAGAGGGCGCATCCCTAAGGTCAAGGCGGGTAAGATGAGGTTGCGCAAACTCAGGAACTCTCCCCTGCCGTATTCGTCGACGGTGTAGAGGCTTCCCGTCATGCTCAAACCTGTGTAATGTTCCAACAAAAAACCGAAAATCCAAGCCATGAGAATGGCGGCGAAGAACGAAGGCAACGACATGCCGATGGTGGTGATGAACAAGGTCAACTTATTGAGAAACTTGGTGTTGATGACAGCAGCCAAAATGCCAATCACCAAACCCAAAACCATCGCAATGGAGATGGACACCGCCGCCAACAGCAGGGTATTCGGGAAAGCCTCACCCAAGATGTCGGAGACCTTTCGTTTGCTTTGGTACGACATCCTCAAATAAGGAGCCTTCAGCACGACGGCCGTAGAGCCAACGGCTGCAAGCTTGGCATAACGGCCAATCTTTTCCAACTTCTGTTGGCCTTCCGAGACATCGTAGAATGAAATCGGGACCAGGTCGTTGAGATAATCAACATATTGCTTTCCAAGACTTTGGTTGAGTCCCAATTCCTCGCGGATGGCATTCACCGACTCTTGGTCGGCACGCTGGCCGAGCATCATTTGTGCAGGGTCGCCAGGCAGGATGTTGAACAGGAAAAACACCAGCGTCGCGACGCCCCAAAGCACCGCGATACCGTACAACAACTTCCTGACGATGTAAGCACCCATAGTATCACAAAACCTTCAAAGCCTTTTTGAAGTCGACTGAACTCCATTTGTCCTTCACTAAGCCGTTATCCAGCCAGATGAGACCAGGATTGGAACGCACTATTGGCTTGATTTCCAGCTCGTCGGCATAATACACCTCGTAGAGGAAATCGTATTTCTCACGCAGCTTTTCCACATATTCAGGTTCATCGGCAACCGTCCAAATCACAGTAAAATCTTGCTTTTCAGCTGCTTCAGTAATCTTTTTAATCTTCTCCCATTCCTTTTCGGTCACTTTTGTCAAGTCATGGGAAGTGAACATCAACAGGTTTTCGGTGGTGAGGATGTTCTCGGTGACATCGTTACCCTCCTCGTCCAAAGCAGAGAATCCGAGGAAATTGGCACCGCCTTCCACCCTTTGGTCGACAAACTCCCACTGCGACATCCAGACCGAGTCGTTCCATGGATAGTTCGGCGACAGGTATTCTTTCGTCTCTCCAGTAGCTTTGTTTCTGTAAGTCAGGTAAATCTTACTCTCTTCCGCCGTTTCCGTAGTCAACTGCTTGCCCACCTTCCAATTCATGAAATCGACGACGGGTAAATGACGGTAGTTGTAAATCTCAAAACCCAAAAACACCAAAGCATAGAAACAACCCATGATGAACTGGGTACTAACCGAGAACCTACTAATCAAACGTTTGTTATTGAAAATCAATGGAATGAGAACAGCATCAATGACAAGATTCTTGTAGAAGGTCTGCCAATTGCTCATCTTGATGGCCGTACCGAAACAGCCGCAGTCGGGCACAAGGTCGTACAAAGCATCAAACAAGGTCGTTATGGTGAAAAACAGCATCAGCAAGGTGGCACCAAGCACAGCCAATCGCGGGAACACTTTGGTTATCAAACAGATGCCAACAATAAACTCAGCCAAAATCATCAACATGGCCAACACCAAAGCGAAGTCGTTGAGCCAAGTCATGCCATAGACCGCAAGATAGTCCAGCATCTTGTATTTCGTACCCAACGGGTCCACACCTTTGGTGAAGCTGCTGAAGATGAACAACGCCCCGACCAACAAACGGCACACCGTCAAGGCTGCATTGTCGTATTTCTTACTGAAAATAAATGAAGCAAGAAGGTTGAGCAGCAAAATGGCAAGAAACCACAGCTGGTATTCCGGCAAAAAATAGATGCCCACAGCCGAGGCCAAAGCCAATCCTATGCTAACCCAAGGAATAATCGTCTTATTTTTCATTTTCGTTCTTTTCGCTCAGCAGTATCAACGCGAACACTGCGTAGTTAATCATATCGTAATAGTTGGCGTCAAGTCCTTCGGAAACCAAAGTCTTGCCACCATGGTCCTCGATGCTCTTGGTGCGCAACACCTTGCTCATAATGAGGTCGGTGATGGAGCTCACGCGCATGTCGCGCCAAGCTTCGGAATAGTCGTGGTTCTTGCGCGTCATCAGCTCGTAGGCCTCGTTGGTTACCTTGTCGTACAACGCCGTAGCCTCTTCGGCTGTCAAGTCGGGCTGGTCGACCACACCGAGTTGCAGCTGGATGACACCCATTGCCGCATAGTTGACGATGCCGATGAACTCAGGCTCGATGCCTTCATCGACCAGACGCTCCGAAGTAGTCTGTAAAGTTCTGATTCTCTTTACCTTGATAAAAATCTGGTCGGTGATGGAAGGCGTACGAAGGATGCGCCATGCTGGACCATAGTCCTTAATCTTGTCGATGAACAACTTGCGGCATTGCGCCAAAACGCTATGAAATTGGGCTTTTGTATCTTTTTTTGGCATGAAAAATGTATTTTTGCAAAAATAATACTTTTTTAGATGCTGAGACTCATTTCAAGGAATAAAACCCTCCTTTTCGACCGCCCTGCCATCATGGGCATCCTCAATGTGACACCCGACTCGTTCTCCGATGGTGGCCGTTACAACCAGATGGACAAGGCTTTAAGGCACTGCGAGCAGATGATTTCCGATGGTACCGATTTTATCGACATCGGCGGTTGTTCCACAAGGCCCAACAACGCCATCGCCACAGAAAGCGAGGAGATGGAACGCGTCATCCCCATCCTGAAAGCCATAAGAAAGGCCTTCCCTGAGGTGTTCATTTCCATCGACACGTTCAGGAAAAACGTTGCAGAAACTTGCATGGACGAAGGTGCCGACCTCATCAATGATATCTCGGGCGGATTGTTTGACGAAGAAATGTTGCCCTATATCGGCCAAAACCATGTTCCCTACGTGATGATGCATTGTATCGGCACGCCCGAGACCATGCACCAATACACGCTTGGCGGCGACATCCATCAAACCGTGCTGGACTTCTTCTGCCAGCAGTGCAAGGTATTGGAAAGCTATGGCAACCAGCAAATCATCCTCGACCCTGGCATAGGCTTCGGCAAAAGCCTTGAAGCCAACTACCAGTTGCTCAGCGACTTGAACCGCTATCGTTACAACAATCTGCCCATCCTCATCGGCATTTCAAGGAAATCATTAATAAACAAGGTGCTGGGCACCACACCCGAAACTGCCGAAAATGGCACCACCGTACTCAATACCATCGCCTTACTGAATGGTGCCGATATCTTGCGCGTCCACGATGTGAAAAATGCGCACGAGGCCATCGAATTGGTCAAGACTTTTCGTAATTTTGCCGCAAATTTGAAACCATGATCGACCTTTTCATCCAAGTCCGAATTTTCGACATTATCGACATCATTTTGGTGGCTGCATTGTTCTATGGGCTGTACCGTTTGCTGAAAGGCACCTCAGCCATGAGCATCTTCATTGGTATTGTGGCCATCTTCCTCATCTGGCAACTGGTCAAGTTCCTACAAATGGAAATGTTAACCACCATCCTCGGGGCATTTATCAGCGTAGGCTTCATCTCACTCATCATCATTTTCCAGCCTGAGATACGGCGTTTCCTGTTCACAATAGGCACCCAAGCCCAGGAAGGCAAACTGACCCGAAAATTCAAGTTCCTGAAAGTCAGAAGCAATGTCGACCTGAACATCGATGCCATCGCCAAAGCCTGCATCAACATGTCGGAAATCAAGCAAGGTGCACTCATCCTGCTGACACGCAAAAACAACTTGGACGACATCGTCTCAACAGGGGTTGTGGTCAACGCCGACATCACTAACCCGCTGATTGAGAACATTTTCTTCAAGAACAGTCCCTTGCACGATGGTGCCATGATCATCCGCCACAACCGTATCACCGCTGCCCGTTGCATCCTTCCCGTGACGCAAAAGACCAACATTCCGGGTCATTACGGGCTGCGCCACCGCGCCGCCATCGGTGTGACCGAAGTCAAGGACTGCATCGCCCTTGTGGTTTCTGAGGAAACTGGTAACATCAGCATGGTTTCAGGTGGTGAAATCCAAACCGTGAAAGCGTCGGAATTAAAGGAAACGATCGAGAAAGAAATGGATGTATAAGAAATAAATCACTCATTGATTTCCACGAACCCGTCATCTTCACCCGCATACCGCAACTGCTTCTTATACGGGTCGTAGCGCAACAAAAGCTGATAAGTGTAGCCTCTTTTCTTCAGCTCATCCCCGACATAACTGTTCATCATGTAGTCGTAGGTGTAGCCTGCATAAAGCCTACCCAAATACACTGCATAGTTATAGACATCTTTAAGTTCCAGTGTATCAATGGTATAGTTATAGTCTATCTTGTTTTCCCAGAAAGCGTAATCCGTCTTGGAGTCAAAGCCATCCACGAGGTTGTGCTCGCAAAACTGCACGGGTTTCCAGTCGCCATCATTGATTTCGAACCATGAGGCCACATTGACCGTGTTTAAAGCATGCTTGTAGCTGTATTCATCCGTATCGCTAAAGAGATAGTCTTCATACTCCATGATGCGGCCCGAAATCTCCATCCTTGAAAGCATCACGAGCCAATGCGTCGAGTCGGCTTGCACCTGGTCGATGTCTTCAGGCACATAGACCGTAACACCATAATCGCTCATGGTCTCGGCGTAGGCATTATACATGACATCGAGGAACAGGTCCTGATTGAAGCCGTTCAGCACCTCGGTCTGCTTGCCGTATTGGGTATTATACTCTGTCTTCACCTCAGCACGCTCAGGAAAATAAACCGCAGCCGCTAATTCAGGCCGATTGGTCCGATATTTTTTGGCCAGCTTGACTTCAGTCTGACAGCCTGTGAGCGTCAATGCGAACAAAACTCCTATGAAAAACAGTTTCTTCATCATAAATCACCTCCAAACAAATCCATCTGCACGCCGTCGCCCTTGGGTTCAACGATTTCCAACGGTACATCAGCGGGATTGACCTTGATTTTCTCTTCATTCCCTGAAACTTCGGGCGTATGCTGCCCTTCGATGGACTCCGGAACCTCAGCGTCAGGAGCCTCGGTCTCTTTCTCGCTCGGTTCAGGTTGGAAAGGCTCCAAGAACTGCCAACTTTCAATCTCTCTCGTCGAGAGGCGCTTGCCTTTGGCCTTGTAGCTCTTGATGCCGATGAATTCTTCCACGTTGACCTCGTCGTCGGGGAAGCTGTTGCCTGCATCGCTAACCTTGTAGCTCAACAGCAAGCGCGGCATGACATCGGTACTCATGCCCAAATATTTCGCCTCGGGATGCTCGCCAATGAAGGAAGCGCGGTTGTTCAACTTGGTCTCGGCCTCGATGCAGAAACGCTTCAGGTACATCTTCTGCGTTTCACCTTCTATATAAATGACGGAGAAGATTTCATCCGGGTCGAACTTGCGAATTACCACCATATCATCGTCGAAGTGGGTGTTGAGGTCGAATCCCGAAATCTTGAACTCGCCGTTGGCAAAGATTTGCAGGATCTTATCCTCGCCCTCGAAGGCGCCAAGGTATTGTCCACGCTTATCCACATTCAATCGACGCACGGTGTCGTCAAACCAAATGTCGCGGGCGTTGAGTGTGGAAATGCCTTCCCCACCCTTCTTGATTTCCTTGACCTCGTACTTCGTAAGCAGGTTACCACGTGTGTCGCGACCTTTCACGGCAAGGTCGGCAAACTGGTAGTCCACCGTCTTTTGCTTCTTGTTGAACAGCACCAGCGTCACCTTGATGACCTCGGCCTCGCCATTGGGATTCGACGAGAAATAGCGCACCTTCGAGCCAGGTTTGCCTTGCGTGAGGTCGTATTCCTTATCACGAGTGACACCCTTCACGGCGAAGCGTTTCACATAATGCGGCGCACCAGTCTTGCCGTCGCGATAGACGACATTGTAGGTCGTGCGGTCGTCGTTCTTGTGAAACACATCGACATGTATAACTTTCTGACCAACAAAGAGTTTCGGCTGCAACTTGACCACAGCGTATTTGCCGTCCTCGTGGAAAACAATGATGTCGTCCATGTCGGAACAGTCGCACACGTATTCGTATGCCTCTTTGTTCTTCTCACGTTTTAGGCCCTCGCCTGTGCAAACGAAGCCCTCTTCCCTATTGACATACAGCTTCTCGTTATTAGCGGCCACTGCCACAGCAGAGATATTGTCGAAGTTGCGGATCTCGGTCTTGCGTTCGCGGCCTTCGCCGTATTTCTCCTTGATGTGCAGGAAATAATCGATGGTGTAGTCCACGATATGGTCGAGGTTGTACTTGGCCTCTTCCATCTTCTTCTCGATGTCGGCCAGCTGCTCGTCGGCCTTCTTGATATCGAACTTGGAAATCTTACGTACGGGTTTCTCACAGAGTTTCTCCACATCCTCTCGCGTAATCTCACGCTTCAGCAACTTGCGGTACTTGTCGAAACGGCGCTCGATGCCAGTGAGTTGGTCGTCCCAAGTCTCGTAGTCCTTGTTTTCCAGTTCTTTGTAGATACCCTTCTCGAAGAAAATCTTCTCCAACGAAATCCAGTGCCAGCTGTTCTCCAGTTCCTCGATGAGGATACGCAATTCCCAACTGAGCAATTCCATGGTGCGGTCGGTGCTGAGTTTCAGGATCTCACTCACGCCCATAAAAGCGGGATGCTGGTTGACGATGACACAAGCATTGGGAGAAATGGAAACCTCGCAGTCAGTGAAAGCATAAAGCGCATCAATCGTCTGGTCGGGCGATACGCCAGGATTGAGATAAATCACGATTTCGCACTGCTCGGCGGTGTTGTCGTCGATTTTCTTGATCTTGATTTTGCCCTTATCATTGCACTTCACGATGCTCTCGATGAGGCTGCCCGTGGTGGTGCCGTATGGAATCTCACTAATAACGAGCGTCTTTTTGTCCTGTTGGCTGATGCGGGCTCGGATGCGCACCTTACCGCCACGCAGACCGTCGTTGTAGTTGGTCACGTCCATCAGGCCACCCGTCGGGAAGTCGGGATAGAGCGTAAATGGCTCATCACGCAGATAAGCGATGGAGGCGTCGATGAGTTCGTTAAAGTTGTGCGGCAGGAACTTAGAAGCTAGACCTACGGCGATACCTTCAGTGCCTTGAGCCAACAGCAACGGGAACTTCACCGGCAGCGAGACAGGCTCGGCATTACGATTATCGTAGGAGCGGGTCCAGTCGGTGGTCTTATGGTTAAAGACGACTTCCTTGGCAAATTTGGAGAGTCGTGCCTCGATATAACGCGGGGCAGCGGCATCGTCGCCAGTGAGGATGTTACCGAAATTTCCTTGTGTGTCGATAAGCAGGTCTTTTTGGGCAAGTTGCACGAGGGCATCACCGATAGAGGCGTCGCCGTGCGGGTGGTATTTCATCGTGTTACCTACGATGTTGGCCACCTTGTTGAAACGACCGTCATCGAGTTCATCCATCGAATGCAGGATACGACGTTGCACAGGCTTCAAACCGTCCTCGATAGCAGGCACGGCACGTTCCAAAATGACATACGAGGCATAATCGAGAAACCAATTCTCAAACATGCCTTTCAGTGGTATCACATGGTATTCATCTTCTTGAGCCTGAGCGTCTTCCACACCCTCTATAGTCTCATCAATTGGCTGCTCATCCAAAGGTTCGTTTTCCTTATTCTCTTCGATATCCATAAGATTTTTCTCTGGCTTGCAAAAATAGGAAAAAAACGGAAGCTACAAATTGCCATCCATTACTTTTCGGTCAGTTTTTTATACATCTTGAACAGTCGCGACACAATCTCGCTCTCGGTGACATCTTTCGGAAAACCGTATGCCTCTAGCACAGCGGCATCGTTGGCGCGGTGGGCTTTTCGTAGTTCTATGGGCATGGTATTGTTGTCATACAAAATAGCCAAACTGCTTTCAGAATAAATTCCCCTTGCGTCAAGTATTTGTTGCGCAGTTCTTTCAATTGCATCACGATCTTTTTCCAAAACCATTGGCCAAGGGAATGTATTGTAAACAACATTTCCCGAATATCGGAAATCGCTCTTAAGGCGGCCTCCTACTACTTTCAGCCAAGACATGTGAACAGATGAAGAAAGAATTCCAAAATGATACAAAGTGGCATTGAGAATAATCGAACATGAATCAGCTGCAATCTCGTTTCCCGACATCATACCTATCGGTATATAAGGTCGCCTTTCTGAAGAAACACGTGGAATGATGAGATATGGGGCGTTTGTTTGAGGAGCAGAGAAAAACCTATAAGGTGTATCTGCCGATTTCCGGGTTGGCGCAGCTGTACTATTCAACCGAAGTTCGCGAACAGCCGACAGTCGCCGCATGATTTCCGGGTTTTTCGCATACAAATGAGGAGGCACATCCTTGAGCCACAGACAATAACGGATTTCATTATTGTTGATGAAATCTTTTGCTCCAATATATCTTCTGACAAAGGGTTCTATACTCGGGTCTTTCTTGATTAATCTTTCGCGTTCCTCCTCCGACAAGATAAGGTTGCCACCGTCTGTAGGTTTATTTCCCATTGTCATCATTGGAACATCGCAAAGTGGCTTTGGACGACTAGCCACGGTCACATTACCGCCTTCGGTAAGATATGGCGAAATGCTTTTCACAACATAGGTCTTATCCTTGTCGAAAATCTTTTTCTCTACTATACTGTCGTCGCAACTGAAGCCAATGATTACCACATGGACATGTGCCTTGTCAGCCGCCTCGCTGTTCCATACAAACGTCCTAAATGCGAAGTCGATATGGACGTTATATCGATCAAATAAGGGTTGCCATAACGCCGCAACTTGTTCTCCTTGAGTAACCGAATTCGTGGACACAAATGCGCCATGAGTGGAGGCGCTCCATTTCATGAACTTGCAACATTGGTGATACCATGCCCCAACATAATCGATGCTGTTTGACAAATTAACTTTGCCAAAAACAGCTACGGCATCCTCTTTTTGTTCCGAAGTCATCATGGAAGCCCCAACAAACGGAGGGTTCCCCATGATATAATCAAACTTCACATAGCGACTCCTTTTGGTTTTGTCAAATTGATGGATGTTAGGACTATGAAGATCAATCGTCCCAAACTTGACTTCGGGTTCGCTGGCGATAAAAGAAGAGCTTTCATGAGGCAAATACTGGTGTATATAGACCTCATCAGCATAAACGGTGGTCATGTCCTCAGGCTCTTCCCATGTCGACCAATCAAGTCTTAAGGCATTGCCTTCCCGAATATTCGCATACCGTTTCAACGGTAGCGGGTCGAGAATGAATCCGACTATCTCGTCGGTCTCCTGCATCATCTGTGACTCGGCGATCCAAAGGGCTGTTTGGGCCACCGCGCAGGCAAAGTCGTTGATTTCGATACCATAGAACTGACTGATACTCACCTTGATGGGGTCGGCCATCTCGCCAATAACACGGTCGGTGCCATAAATGATTCGCAACGCTTCGTTTTCAAGGCGGCGCAAAGAGGTATAGGATTCTGTGAGGAAGTTACCCGAGCCACATGCAGGGTCAAGAAACTTCAACGAAGCCAACTTTTCTTGGAAAGCAAGTGCTTTGTCCCTTTTGGCCTTTGCCATCGTGACGGCCTTAATATCTGCCAATTCCCTCTTCAGGTCGTCCAAAAACAATGGGTCGATAACCTTGTGGATGTTTTCGATGGAGGTGTAGTGCATTCCACCAGCACGGCGCGTTGCGGGATTGAGTGTGCTTTCAAACACGGCACCGAAAATTGTCGGGGAAATCAAGCTCCAATTGAAATCGTCAGATGCACGCTGTAGGATAAGCTCACGGATTTCATCATTGATGCGAGGTATTTCGATATCGCCTGAAAACATACCGCCATTGACGTAAGGGAATGCCGCCAGCTTTTCATCCATAAAAGGATCGCGTTCCTCTGGCTTGGTGTCCAACACATGGAACAACTCTATCAGCTTCGACCTGAAATCTGACGCGGAAAACTGTGACATGTAGTCGTGGAACATGTTCTTGTTTCCAAAAATGCCCGCATCTTCGGCATAAAGGCAGAACACCAAACGCACACAAAGCTTATTAAGGGCTTTCTGAGATTCCAGATTATTAGGGTCTTTGTACTGGGCAAGAATCTTGTCATACAACACACCGACTATCTCACCCGCCTTGATACTGACTTCCAACTCCCTCTTGACGTGGGCATTGGCATCATCCACCAAGAAAGCCAAACGGTGATATTCCTTTTCCAAATCAGCCAACTGAATCACTTCAGGCACGTCATTGGGATGCTCCATATCATGCACCTCAAAGGTAGTGAAGTTGCAGGCGACAATCCATCGGGGAGCCATCGACAAAGGCAAACCAGTGGCATAGCGACGCGCTTGCTGATATGGCGTGAGTTCCGCTCCATCACTTTGCTTAGCCTTGGCTGTAAGGTCGACATGCGAGCCTTTCTGCTCAATTAGGACTTTAGTAACACTAATATATGCATCAATAAAGTCGGAACCTTTTTCTTTGGTGATGGTCTTCACAGGAAGCTCGAATTGCATCCATGCCATCGGGTTGTCAATGCCAAAGACAATATGCAAGAGCTCCAGCCAAAAACGCTGGGTTTCGCCTTTCTCGTAACCTTTGCCCATCCAGTCTTTAGCGAATTGTCTGGCAGCTTGTTTCTGTGTTGTGTTTGCCATTGTTGAAACATTTAATTATGGCTCCAAAAATATGCATTTTTTCTGATTAAAACGTGTGTTTAGTCAAAAAGGAACAACGTTCACTTCCAAAATCTAAGCACCAAAATTTCTCCAAGCAAAGCCAGCAAAGCAATCAACGCAAAGAGCTTCCATTGTGAGTTTTGGTGCGCCATGGCCTCAACGAGGTCGGCGGTGGCAAAGTCGGAGGTATCGAGAACGGCGGCCACATCGAAGCCAGCCTTTTTTAACTGCGGCTCAATGTCGTCGCGGTTGGCAAAGACCATCTTCGACTCCACACGGCTTTCGTTCCATGCCGTCACTCGGTTCACACTGTCGTTGACCAACAAATCATAGAAGCCCGCTGAAGGCAGATTGTCATTCAGATAGAGATACACCTTCCCATTCCTGACCTCAGATGCGGGCATCTGCTGAAAGCTACGGTCGGCATTGGAAAAAAGGTATTGATGATCACCTTCTAGGTCCATGTCATTCAAAACCAACATCTTGTCCTTTCCGATAGTGTAGGAAAGCCTATTCAACTGCCCGCCAAGCAAAGCCATCTTGACCATCATGGGAACAAACAACGAATGGTCGGCAAGGTTGCTCCATTTCGGGTCGAGAGCCGTGGCCATCACAAAGGCCTGCCCGTGGCCTACCGTTTCAGAAAACAGCATCGGATCTCCGTTCTGCATAATGAGTAAGGTGTTGGGGATGCCGTTGCTCCTCATGCGTAGGTGCTTCCCCACCTTGGGCAAGTCGGCATGTTGGGGCATATCGAGAATCACGTCGCTGAAAAACTCATGCATTAGGGCCAAGTCCTGAACCACTGTGGCATTGGTATCAAGCTCCATAGCAGAAAGTCCCAATTTATTCATTAAGAATGCGTTATTCTTTGGCTCATCTTTCGAGGGAAACACCAACATCGCGGCACCTTCGGCAACACAATTCAAGAGTGTCTGCTGCAAGGTCTCGTTGAGGTTGGCCGTCTCATTGACGACGATGAACTGGGCTTTTGAGAGTTGGTCCAAGTCGAAGCGTGAAGGCTCCATCAACGTGTAATTGAATTGCTCGTCGTCCTCGAAAAGCAAGGCGCAACTGGTAGCCTCGCTGCCCAACTCCACCACGGAGAGACTTGGCCTCACACCCAAAACGAAGTCGTAAGTGTCGTCGAAAGTGATGGGGTGGTCGTTGAGCGAAACACTACAGCGTTGGTCGCCGGTGCCGTCCACCACAAACTGCATCACGATGTCTTGTGAACCGTTTTTCTCCACATCGACGGTTGTGGAAGCCACCATTGCGCCATTCATCGTGAAGGTAACAGGCAAGCCTTTCACTTCTTTGTCGCCTTCATTGACGATGCGAACGTTGAGGTCGTTGGTCAATCGAGGCTGAACGATAGGCGAAGCCAACCAAACGGAATCGATGTAAAGATTAGTAGTGAACTCAGGCATCATAGGAACCACCACCACTTGCATGGCGGTGTCGGCCTTGGCAGCCGACAAATCGAAAGTGTTTTGTTGGAAATCGGAATAAATGAACAAGGTTGAAGTAGTAAAACCATGTTGCTTGTACAGCATCTCGAAACGATCCACGACCTCGCCCATCGGCACAGGAGCGCCATCGGGATTCATGCGGTCGAGTTGGTCGAGCATCTCCTCCAGGTTCATCGGATACTCGTTCTGGATCTCGAAGCTGTTGGTCATCAGCAGGTAACGGTTCGAGGGATTGAGTTTGTGCACCAAATCACGCGCCGACTGCCGTGCGTCCTCAATCATGGTAGTCCGTTGCGACTGCCCTTTCATGCTCATTGAGTTGTCGATGTAGACACCAACGAGAGTATTCTCCGCATTGACATTCAACTGTTTCTCAGGACGATACGGGAAAGCAAAAGCCAATACCAATGCCGCAATGAAAAGGCAACGAAGCAATAGCGTCACCAAATACTTCAACTTCCTCGTCTTGGCATTCTCCTGTTGAATGGAACGCAGCACAGCCGTATTGCTGAAATACACCAACTTATGCCGCCTGAAGTTGAACAGGTGGATGACAATCGGAATCAATAGGGCAAGCAGGCCCCATAGCATATTGGGATAAAGGAATCGCATATCCTAAAATGAGGCTGCAAAGGTAAGCAAAAAAAATCAGGCGAACATCTTTTCGATAACGTCCTTGTACTTGTTGGTGATCACCTTGCGTTTTGCTTTCAGCGTAGGCGTGAGCAAGCCGTTGGCGATGCTCCATTCGTCTGCCAGCAGCACATACTTTTTAACTTTCTCAGTCTCGCCCAAGCCCTTGTTCAGCTCGTTGACTTCCTTGGCGAAACGTTTCACGACCTCTGCATTTTGAATCATCTCGGCATTGGTCGTATAAGGTATCTTCTCCTCGGTGCACCAAGCCTTCAAGTCGGTGAAGCTCGGGATGATAAGCGCACCAGCAAACTTCTGGTTTTCACCCACCACCAAACACTGCTCAATCAGCTTGGAAGCGCAGAACTTGGCTTCGATGACGTCGGGGTTGATGTATTTGCCGCCGGAGGTCTTGAAAAGGCTCTTGATACGACCCGTGATGCGCAGGCGATTGTATTGGTCAATCTCGCCCATGTCGCCCGTATGGAACCAGCCCTCCTCGTCGATGACTTCCTTGGTGAGTTCGGGGTGTTTGTAATAGCCCATCATCACGTTGTGGCCACGGCAACAAATCTCGCCATTGTCGTCAATCTTCACCTCGGTGCCAGGCAGTGGCTGACCCACATAACCCACTTCGCGGCCATGCGGATTGCGGTTGCTGACAGCGATAACCGGCGAAGTCTCTGTAAGGCCATAGCCCTCGAAGACCGGCATCTTGATGGCGGAGAAGAAACCAGCAATCTTTTGGGAGATGGCGGCGGCACCCGAAACGATGATGTCGAAGTTCTCGGCACCGATGTTGGCTCTAATCTTGGAATAGACCAGCTTGTCGGCGATGCTCAACTTCCAATCGTAGAACCAGTGGCGGTTAACAGCATCAATCTTGTATCGCTCTCCGAGGTGCAGCGCCCAGAAGAAGATGGCCCTTGCGATGCCCTTCTGCTTCTTGCCTGACTGGTAAATGGCCTCATAGAAACGCTCAAGGACACGTGGCACGGCGCACATCATCGTAGGATGGATTTCGCGCATGTCATTCGCGATGGTGCCCAAGCTCTCGGCGTAGTAAATCGACATGCCACGATACTGGTAGCAATAGTTCAGCGCGCGCTCGTAGGCATGGCACACGGGCAAGAAGCTGAAGGCCTTGTTGGAAGTATCGCTGATGGTATAATGGAAGTTGGGGAACTGATTCATCAAGTTGTGGTGCGAAAGCATCACGCCCTTTGGAGTACCTGTGGTACCCGATGTATAGATGATGGTGGCGCACTCCATCTCGTCGACGGCAGCTTTACGGGCTTTCAACTCATCGGCATGAGGATGTTCCTTGCCCATCTGAAGAAGTTGGTCGAAATAGGGATATTTCTCGCGGTCGACCATGGTGTAGACCAACTTCACGTTAGGCGCATCAGGCAGGATGTTGGTCACCTTGTTCATCACGCTGAGGCCGTCGATGATGACCATCTTAGCATCGCAGTCGTGAAGGATATAGCGATAGTCCTCCTCGCTGATGGTCGGATAAACCGGCACGTTGATGGCCCCGATCTGACTGATGGCCATGTCGAGCATATTCCATTCGGGACGGTTGGTCAGTATCATAGCGACCTTGTCGCCCTTCTCAATGCCCAACTCGATGAGGGCATAACTCAATGTGTCGGCATTTTCCTTATAAGATTGAGCGCTGTAGTTTACCCATTGTCCATTCTTTTTCCCAGCAAGGGCCACTTGCTGGTTGGGATACTTCTCCACATAATTATCGAGAAGATCAAAAACTCTTTTTATTCCCATATCCAAAAATTTCTCGTTCCAATTAGGGCACAAAAATATGGATTAATCCACATAACGACAAGTTTTCGGAAGAAAAGTTGGTTTTTTTTCAATCAAATGCACAAACACACTAGTGCCGCCAAAACCATCAAAAGTGGGATGATTTTGCTCTTGATGTTCTGCTCCTTGAAGCCAAAGATGCCATATACAAACGAAACGACAAGTCGTACACCATAGAGAATCAAGGGGATAAGCACCACGACAGCGGCTTCCTGTTTCAATCCGGTGAGATAAATGACATCGGCCACGGTGACGAAAACAGCCATGGCGGCAATGCCCCAACGCCATTCGAAAGGTTGGCTTTTGCGCTTCGGGAACCAGATGAAATAGAAGAGCAGAGCCATCATGAGAAAGTCGTAAATCGTGTACCACGCTTGAATGGTCGAAGGCGAAATGCTTTCCTTGCTGAGCAGGAATTTGTCGTAAACGCCACTCAAAGCCACCAAAACAGCCGATCCGAGCAGCATATACACCCATTTGTTCGACTTAAAATTGATGCCCTCCAGCTTGCCCGAACGGTTCATAAAATAGAACGAAATGATGGCCAACACCACACCCGTGCCCTGCAGCCAAGTCAGGCTTTCATGGAAAACACAAAACATCAGGATCACAGTGATGGCGGGGCGCAACTGATTGACGGGTCCCACCACGGTGATGGGCAAATGCTTCATGGCCGAGTAACTGAACATCCACGAACAAAGGATAAGAGCCGTCTTGCCCATGATAAGCAGATGTTGTCTTGCAGTGAGCGGTTCGATGTAAAGCTTCGACATAAAACCACCAGCAAACCATTCCGGCTGAAGATGCGACAACACAACAAGCGGCAGAAACAGCAGTCCGCTAATCAAAGTGCTGTAAAACAAGACGGGGATGATGGCATTACCCACGACAGTCTGTTTCTTGAAGATGTCGTAGAAGCCTAAAAGGAAGGCTGAGGTCAATGAAAGTACTACCCACATGACGTGTTTATATTGAAATTGGCCGCAAAAGTAGAGAATTTATTTGAATTATGAATGCGAAATGAGGCATAGCCTGCATCGCATTTAGCATTCATCATTTCACATTCCTAATTAGATCAATGTAAACCGGAAGATGGTCGCTGAAGCCGCCGAAGTATCGTGGTCCAATGTAAGTACGGAAGAGCTTCTTGCCATGATAGGCCTCGTCGTCCTCAAGCATGAAGTCGGCATGAAAGATGCGGGCACTACCTTCTTTATAATGAAGGCCTTCCCTATCGTCCATCACCGCTGGCGTGACGATAATTTGGTCGAAAATCTGCCAATCGGTTTGGTGTTTCAGTGTTCCTTCAAAATCCAAACCAACGTTTTTACCAAACAAATTGATGAGGCAACCTTCTTCCAACTCACTGGGATGCCGTGCACGCAGCACGTCGTAAACACTTGGATCAGTGGGGCAGTCGTTCAAGTCACCCATCATGATGACTTTAGGCTGATAACCTTCGGTGGCTACCGCCATGATGGAGTCGACTTTTGCCCGCAAAATCGCTGCTGAGCAAGAGCGCGAGCCAACCGTTTCCAACTCACCGCTATATCTTGACGGCCAGTGGTTGACGAAGACGTGGATGGTATCAGTATATTGGGTCGGCCCTTCGACAGGCTCAGGGACCTTAGCATTTGCGGTCGTTGAGCCTGTTGAAACGCCGCCTCCCACTGCAACGAATTTCGCATATAATATATCCCTCGAATGATATGCCGTGTCCTCAGGATTATAATAAGGAAACACCGTGCTCTCCACCAATTGGAAATGGTCAAGGGAATAAACAATGGCCGGGTCGATGCCACGTTTATCGGGACCTTCATAAAGCACCCAGCGATAATTGTGCTTCTTCAATGGCGTCTGCTCAAAAAGAGCGCTCAGTACATACTCGTTTTCCACCTCGCACATGCCTAAGATGCCCAAAGGTCGGTTCTCCGACATGGCCAAGATGGCCTTGTACATGTTGTTGCGTTTGCGGTAGAAACGAGTTTTGGTCCAATGCTGCATGCCATCCTCAGTGAAAGCGTTGTAGATCTTAGTGCTGTCCACAAAGGGATCGAAGAAGTTCTCCATGTTCCAGAAGGCGACGCGGACAGGCTCGTTTTGGGCAAAAGCAATATTTGCAATCACAAAACACACAAAACAAATCAGAACAAGCTTTTTTATAGCATCATAGGAAAGCTGCCAACCGGTAGCCTTCTTGCAGCGACACGGTTGTGTAGCCGCAACTCCTTGTATAGTTGTTTTGCAAGTTTTATAGGTTTTGTGATAAATCTCCATAACTCCTATTCTATTACCGCTGCAAATTTAGGAATTGTTTTTATTTTTGCGCCATGAAATCGAAATTGCTCATCCTGTTTTTGTTAGTCTCTAGTCTCGGCTTTGCCCAAAATGCCCATTTCTGGGACGGCATCGAAGCCTTCGATGGTCCCACGGACGATAATCCAGTTTTAGCCGCTCAAATCGATTTCTATTTCGACAAAATGGTGGCTCCCCTACCCGATTCCATCACTCCAGAAATCGACCGATTGGTAGAAAGGACCAGTTTCAACACAGACCTCCGCGATTTCATCCTCTGGCACCTGTTAGAGAAATACCGCCATCCCGAATACATGAGCCAGGACCAAGTATTCGTTTACCTGTATGACAACTATTACTCTCGATTGGAAATCAAGGATCTGAATACTGCAAATTTAGCTTTAATCCGCAACAAAGCCGAGGCATTACGAAGACTAGCTTTATTCAAGCTTGCTCCCGATTTCGCAATAAGCGATTCCGTTGATTTACATTCTATTGAAAGCGAATACACGGTATTGTTTTTCTTCGACCATGACTGTGATGTGTGCCAACAAGAGATGCAGGACTTGGATTCAATTTGCACAATGGATCCTGAAATCACTGTGCTGGCCATTGACATGAACACAAACGATGCTAGCGTTGACGCATTGTACAGCCTCTATGACATCGAAACAACACCTCTAATATACGTTCTTGATAACGAGAAGCGCATCATTGCCAAGAAGATACGGGCGAAACAAATCACGTTGGTGTTGTAGAGACGTACGGCCGTACGTCTCTATGGAACCAACATTTGTTTCATTTCAGGCAGGCATTTCACCGCCTCTTCAAACAATTTCCATTGGGCCCGCGTGCGCACCAGATTGTGGGTGGCATATTTTATTTTATAATAGGTGTTGCCGTTGATGTAATCCGTGAGGAAACGCACAGCCTGCATATACGGGAACAATGTGGCTGCGTAGGGAAGGTTTTCCTTCTCTATCGGCAACAAGAACGATTTTGTGCCTTCCAAATAGCCTTTTGCGAAAGCCTTGAAAATCTCCATATTGAAATGGATGTTGTCCAAATCAGGGTCATCCTCAGCACCAGTGTTGGCAGCCGAACGCAAAAAATCACCGAAATCAGAGAAGACGAAACTCGGCATGATAGTATCCAAATCAATGACACAGAGCACATTGCCATCCTTGTCAAAGAGCATGTTGTTTACCTTGGTGTCGCAATGGCAGATGCGCTTCGGCAACTTGCCCTCGCGATAGAGTCGCTCGCCCAAACACATTCTATCAGCTGCCTCTCTGATTTTAGCCACGAACTTCTGCACCTCCACCTCGCGCATCTGTCCCACACGGTCTTCAGCAACAGCATCTTCCAATTGTTTCAATCGGAACTCGATATTGTGAAAATCAGGGATAATCTCTCCAATCGGTGCATCCAAATCCGTCAGCAGCGACTCGAAATCGCCAAAGGAACGACCCGCATAATAGGCATACTCTGGGGTAACAGCCTCGTATGTATAGCTGTCGGCAATAAAATCCATCACTCGCCAATATTTCTCATTTTCAACGATGTAGGTCTTTCCGGTATCGGCTTTCAAAAAGTGCAAAACCTTGCGATTGATGTCAGCAACACCTTGACTTTCATACTTTTCCCGAATATGGTTGGTGACTGCCTCAATGTTGTTTTGCAGCATGTCAACATCAGTGAACACGGCATTATTGATACGTTGCAGCACGTATTTCGGCTGTCCTGCAACCATAATCTTATAGGTGTCATTGATGAGCCCATTGCCCAATGGCTGAATGCTTTCGATAGTTTTCGGGTCGACGAAATGGCTCGCGATAGTGTAAAGTTCGTTCATAAGGATAAAATTTTTGCGAAGATAGGGATTTTGAATGGATTATTGCTATTTTTGCCCTCAAATTTAATCCTCAACTTATGAAAAACAAGATTTTACACCTCATCCTCGGCTTTGTTCTGTTGACCATGGCCACCGCCTGTGGCGAAAAGAAAACCGCCGAAACTGAAGTCCGCAAGGGCAACTACCACATCGTGGACAACACCATTGTTTTCGATGAGCCCCAACGTATCGAAGGACAAAAGAGCGTCCTGCAATTCACCGTCGACCCCATCGAGAATGTCCGCATCGGCTTCATCGGCCTCGGCATGCGTGGCTATGATGCCGTAGATCGCATCACCTACATTGACGGCGTGACCGTCGTGGCCTTATGCGACATCGAGCCCGACCGCGTCGAGAGCGTTCAGACCAACATCCTTGAAGGCAGAGGCCTCCCACGTGCCGCCGCGTACACGGGTCGTGAAGCATGGAAGGAACTCTGTGAGCGCGATGACATCGACCTCGTCTACATCTGCACCAACTGGCAGACCCATGTCCCGATGGCCGTCTATGCCATGCAACAAGGTAAGCATGTGGCCGTTGAAGTGCCTGCTGCTACCTCCATCGAAGAATGCTGGCAGCTGGTCGATGTTGCCGAACAAACCCAACGCCACTGCATGATGCTTGAAAACTGCTGCTACGACTTCTTCGAGCTGACCGCCCTCAATATGGCTCAACAGGGCATGTTCGGCGAACTCATCCACGGTGAAGGTGCCTACATCCACAACCTTGAGCCTTTCTGGCACGAATATTACGAAAACTGGCGCCTTGAGTTCAACCAGAACCATACGGGCGACGTCTACCCCACCCACGGCCTCGGACCTCTCTGCCAAGCCTTTAACATCCACCGTGGCGACCGCATGAAGACCTTGGTCTCGATGGGCACACCTTCCTACAACGGTAAGAAAATAGCCAAGGAGATGATGAATGTGGACGACTTCGCCAATGGCGACATGACCACGACGATGATCCAGACCGAGAAAGGCAAGACCATGCTCATCGAGCATGACGTTTACACCTACCGTCCTTACAATCGTCTGTATCAACTCACGGGCACGGAAGGCTTTGCCAACAAATATCCTATGGAAGGCTTCACTTTGCTTGACGAAAAGC